>Ga0222421_100035_pt1 | contig 267861 bp, 245 predicted proteins | sample 3A1ome_2_FD_182473 | JGI IMG/M metagenome (GOLD analysis project Ga0222421, IMG submission 182473) | Enriched microbial communities from leaf-cutter ant dump, University of Wisconsin, Madison, United States - 3A150A (version 2) | ecosystem: Environmental > Terrestrial > Nest > Insects nest >... | reverse complement strand
CGATCAGGCTGTGCAACCCCGACCAGCTTCGCCTGATCGGGCGCTAACCGCCGTGCCCTTCATCACCCTAAACCGGGGTCCCTTTTAGGCGAAAATACAGGGTCCCGATTCCACGGTCATTGACATCCATGCAAATCAGCATGGCAATCGAATCAAATCCCGGCCGAAAACGCGAGGTAATTCGAGGTCTCCATCTGATCCACTCACTGTGGGCCACCGGCCAAGACTCTGCGGGCCCCGGCACGCCTGCGACATGGACAAAAAGAACGAAGTGGGCGACATTGTTGCGATCTGGGGCGGCGGACGAATGCGGCTCCCGCTGTTCCAGTGGTTTCCTTAGCCGCATGTGTACGACGTCGGCCAATTTCGACCGGCTGCGAAACATTCCAGCGATATCGTTCGAGATGATTTCACAAAAGGCGAAATACGCACTCAAGGCCGTGTTGGCCTTGGCCAAAGCCGATCCCTCCCAGGTGACGATCATCGGAGAATTGGCAGAGCGCGAGAACATTCCCAAGAAATTCCTCGAGCAGATCCTGCTCGACCTGAAACATCATGGCATCGTGGCAAGCCGCCGCGGAAAGGCCGGCGGCTACTCCCTGCTCAAGCCGCCACAGGACATCAGCTTCGGTGAGATCCTGCGCATCGTAGACGGGCCGCTCGCGCCGCTGCCCTGCCTCAGTCGCATCGCGTACCGCCGCTGCGAGGATTGCGCCGACGAAGGCAATTGCGAGGTGAGGCGGGCATTCGCCACCGTCGCCGAAGCGTCGCGCACGATCCTCGACAGCACCTCGATCGCTTCGATTCTGCAGCCGGAACGAAGGAAAATCGATTCTCTTCTGGCAGGCTGAAACGGATAAATCGCCTCAAACGACGGGAACATTAGGAACACTCGCGCATTTTTAATCTCGACTAAATCGATAGAGTATGCCTGTTTCAAGAAAAGGAGGCAGACATGACCCTCAATCGCAGATCGCTCTTGTTGTCCGCCGCGCTTGCGGCAATCGCTCAATTCGGCGACCTGGGCTTCGCCTTTGCCGACGTCACGCTGCTCAACGTTTCCTATGATCCGACGCGCGAGCTCTATAAGGATTTCGATGCGGCCTTCGCAGCGAAATGGAAGAAGGATACCGGCGAAACCGTGACGATCCAGACCTCGCACGGCGGTTCCGGCGCACAGGCGCGGTCGGTGATCGACGGATTGCCCGCCGATGTCGTGACGCTGGCGCTCGAAGCCGACATCAACGCGATCGCTGAGAAGACCGGCAAGATTCCGGCCGACTGGCGCGGCAAGCTGCCCAACAACAACGCGCCCTACACCTCGACCATCGTCTTCCTCGTACGCAAGGGCAACCCCAAGGGCATCAAGGATTGGGGCGACCTGATCAAGGACGGCGTCCAGGTCATCACCCCCAATCCCAAGACGTCGGGCGGCGCACGCTGGAACTTCCTTGCCGCCTGGGCCTGGGCGCGCGCCCAATATAACGGCGACGACAAGAAGGCGCAGGAATTCGTCCAGAAGGTCTACCAGCATGTGCCGGTGCTCGACACTGGCGCGCGCGGCGCCACCAACACCTTCGCCCAGCGGGGCCTCGGCGATGTTCTGCTGGCCTGGGAGAACGAAGCCTTCCTGGCGCTGGACGAGCTCGGTCCCGACAAATTCGACATCGTCGTGCCCTCCGTGTCGGTCAAGGCCGAGCCGCCCGTGGCGCTGGTCGACGGCAATGCCGACGCCAAGGGAACGCGCAAGGTCGCGGAGGCGTATCTGCAATATCTCTATTCCGACGAAGGCCAGAAGATCGCTGCGAAGCACTACTACCGGCCGTTCAAGCCGGAAGCGGCGGACCCGGCCGACCTGAAGCGCTTTCCCGACCTGAAGCTCGCCACCATCGACGAGTTCGGGGGCTGGAAAAAAGCGCAGCCGGCCTATTTCGGCGACGGCGGCGTGTTCGACCAGATCTACAAGCCGGGACAATAAGATGACGGTTGCCACCGCGACGGCCAGATGGCGTTTCAGGAAACCGAGCGTCCTGCCGGGCTTCGGCCTGACGTTCGGTTTCTCGATCGTCTATCTGTCGCTGATCGTACTGATCCCTCTAGCGGGCGTCGTCTGGCGCTCCGCCGAGCTCGGCTGGCCGCAGTTCTGGTCGATCGCCACCGATGCGCGCACGCTCAACGCGCTGAGGATGAGCTTCGGCGGCGCTATGGCGGCGGCCCTGATCAACGTTCTCTTCGGCACGCTGGTCGCCTGGGTGCTTGTCCGCTACCGCTTTCCCGGCAAGCGCGTGATCGACGCGATGGTCGATCTGCCTTTCGCCCTGCCGACCGCAGTGGCCGGCATCGCATTGACCACGCTCTATGCGCCGAACGGCTGGATCGGCGCTCTGCTGGCGCCGCTCGGCGTCAAGGTCGCTTACACGCCGCTCGGCGTGGTGCTTGCCATGGTGTTCATCGGTCTGCCGTTCGTGGTGCGAACGGTCCAGCCGGTGATGGAAGAGATCGACAGGGAGGTCGAGGAAGCAGCCGCGACGCTCGGCGCGCGACGTCTGCAGACGCTTCGGCGCGTCGTCCTGCCTAGCCTCGCCCCTGCGATCCTGACCGGGTTCGCGCTCGCCTTCGCACGCGCCGTCGGCGAATACGGCTCGGTGATCTTCATCGCCGGCAACATTCCCTACGTCTCGGAGATCGCGCCGCTGCTGATCGTCATCCGGCTGGAGGAATACAACTATGCGGCGGCGACCGCCGTCGCGACGGTGATGCTGGCGATTTCCTTCGCGATGCTGCTGGTGATCAATCTCATCCAGGCCTGGAGCCGCAGGAGGTTCGGCTATGGCGTCTGAAACGACATTCGTTGCCCCCGAGAAAAACGCTGCCGCCCGAAACGGCAGGTCGGCGCGCTCGGCCGTGACGGAGAGCCCGCTCACGCGCATGGTGCTGCTGATGGTCGCGCTGGTTTTCCTGCTGCTTTTCCTGGTGCTGCCGCTGGTCGTGGTGTTCGCCCAGGCCTTCGCCAAGGGCGTCGACGGCTATTTCGCGGCGCTGGCGCAACCGGACGCGCTGGCGGCGATCAGGCTCACCCTTCTGGTCGCGGCCATCGCGGTGCCGCTCAATCTGGTCTTTGGCGTCGCGGCGGCCTGGGCCATCGCCAAGTTCGAGTTCAAGGGCAAGGCGTTCCTGATCACGCTGATCGACCTTCCCTTCTCCGTGTCGCCGGTGATCTCGGGCCTGGTCTACGTGCTCCTGTTCGGCTCGAGCAGCCTGCTCGGCCCCTGGCTCACCGGCCACGGCATCCAGATCCTGTTCGCCGTTCCCGGCATCGTGCTGGCCACGATCTTCGTCACCTTCCCCTTCGTCGCGCGCGAGCTCATTCCGTTGATGCAGGATCAGGGCACGGCCGATGAGGAAGCGGCGCTGTCGCTCGGCGCCACCGGCTGGCAGACTTTCCGGCGGGTCACGCTGCCCAACATCCGCTGGGGCCTGCTCTACGGCGTGCTGCTCTGCAACGCGCGCGCCATGGGCGAGTTCGGCGCGGTCTCTGTGGTTTCCGGCCACATCAGGGGCCTGACGAACACAATGCCGCTGCAGGTCGAGATTCTTTATAACGAATACAATTTCGCCGGCGCCTTCGCGGTCGCGTCGCTGCTGGCGCTGCTGGCGCTTGTCACGCTGGTCGTGAAAACACTGCTGGAGTTCCGCTATGCGCGGGCCACCTCCCGCGCCACCATCCATTAGGAGCCAGGCATGGATCTTTCCATCCGCAACGTACGCAAGCAGTTCGACGGCTTCGCCGCGCTGAACGACGTCTCGCTCGACATCGCCTCCGGCGAGCTGATCGCGCTTCTCGGCCCTTCCGGCTCCGGCAAGACGACGCTGCTGAGGCTGGTCGCCGGCCTCGACCAACCGACCGACGGACAGATCCTGTTCGGCGGCGAGGACGCCTCGCTCAAGAGCGTGCAGGAGCGTAACATCGGCTTCGTCTTCCAGAGCTACGCGCTGTTCCGCCACATGACGGTACTGGACAATATCGGCTTCGGCCTCAGCGTGCGCCGTGGAACCTCGAAGGTGCCCACCGCCGAAATTCGCCGGCGCGGCCTGGAGCTTCTGGACCTTGTCCAGCTCTCGGGGCTGGAAAAGCGCTATCCGCACCAGCTTTCCGGCGGCCAGCGCCAGCGCGTGGCATTGGCGCGCGCGCTCGCGATCGAGCCGACCGTGCTGCTGCTCGACGAGCCGTTCGGGGCGCTCGACGCCAAGGTCCGGCGCGAATTGCGAAGCTGGCTGCGCGAAATCCAAGACCGCACCGGCCATACGACGGTCTTCGTCACGCACGACCAGGAAGAGGCGCTCGAGCTGGCGGACCGCGTGGTGGTTATGAGCCAGGGACAGATCGAGCAGATCGGCACGCCCGACGACATCTACGACCGGCCGACGTCGCCTTTCGTGTTCTCCTTCATCGGCGAGTCCAGCGACCTGCCGGTGCGGATCGAGGACGGTCAGATCTGGTTCGAGGACAGGCCCATCGGCATCCCGGCCGGCACGGTTCCCGACGGTCCCGCCACGCTCCATTTCAGGCCGCACGACATCGAACTCCTGCATGGATGCGGCGGCTGCCTCGCCGGCACGGTGGCGTCGAGCCGCAGGGTGGCGGGAGCGCGGCGGATCGAGCTTTCCGTCGGCGCCGGCCATCTGAGTGCCGAGATCGAAGTGCCGGCCGATCACCCGAGTGTCGCCAAAGGGCGGGTGGCGTTTCGCCCGACGCGCTGGCGACTCTTCTCAGCCGATCCGAACATGCCGCCCGCCGCGGATGCCGGCGCGCGCCTGGGCGACGACAGGGTGGCGCTGGCACTGACCGGCACCTGATCCGGCCGGGGCGCAAGCCTTCAGCTAGCGGACCTGCCATGCTAAGTCTCGCACCACGGCGGAGCGAGGCTCACGACAGCATGGACGGCCGCATATGAGTTTCGATCAGGTCGCCATCCTCGTCCTTCTCGGCGGCATGCTCGTCGTGTTCGCGATGGACCGCTGGCGCATGGAACTGGTGGCGCTGGCGGGGCTCGGGCTGGGCTTCGCGCTCGGCCTGGTGCCGACCCGCGAGGTCTTTGCCGGCTTCGCCGACCCCGCCGTGGTCACCGTCATCGAAATCCTGCTCATCGTCCAGGTCCTTTCCAGGGTGGCGCTGCTCGACCGGCTGGCCGCCCGCATCGTATCGGCCAGGCTGGGCGAACGCGCCACCATCGCCATGCTGTGCGTGATCGCAGCGGCCATTTCCGTCTTCATGAACAATATCGGGGCGCTGGCGCTGATGCTTCCCGTCATCTACGGCGTCTGCGCCGCCGCCGGCATCGCACCGTCGCGCGCCCTCATGCCGGTGTCCTTCGCCACGCTTCTCGGCGGCATCTGCTCGGAGATCGGAACGCCAGCCAATCTCATCGCCAACAGCCAGCTTGTCGCCGCGACCGGACGCCACTTCGCTCTGTTCGATTTCGCATGGGCCGGCATCCCGGCCGCGCTGGCGGGCCTTGTGGCGATCACCCTTGTGGTGCCGCGCCTTGCCGGCGGCGCGCGACCGGACGAGGCGCCCGAAGGCGAGAAGCGCGCGCTCGTCCTGGAAGTCAGGGTGAACGCGGGCTCCGCAGTCGCGGGCCGGCCTCTTTCCGACCTGCCTTTCGCCGTCCATTCGCTCATGCGCGGCGGCACCCATGTCTTCCTCGCCAAAGGTCGCGCCATCCTCGAACCCAACGATACCGTTCTGCTGCAGGCGTCGGCGGGAGCCGTCGACAGCCTGCTGCGAAGCGGCGATGTGACGATCGCCTCGGAGCGCCAAAAGCCGCTTCCCTCGACGCGCGCCGTGGTCATGCCCGAAAGCACCGTCGTCGGATCGAGAGTCGGCAACCTCGTCGCCTTCGCCTCGCGCGACGTGGAGGTCGTCGCCGTATCGCCCAGAACATCCCGCATCGAGGGAACGTTCGGCGACCTGCAGCTCTCGATCGGCGATATCGTCTATCTCGACGGACCGCCGGCGCGCATTGCCGATGCGCTCGCCGAAACGGAGATGCTGGCGGTCGGCGATCCCCAGCCGCGGCATCCGCCCGCCAGCGATCTCAGCCTCCTGATCTTCGCGGCCGGCATCGCCGCCGCCGCGACGGCGCTGGTGCCCCCGCAAATCGCGTTCGGCGCGGTCGTCCTGGTGCTGGCGGCGGCGGGAACGCTCGACCTGCGCGAGGCGATCGGCGCGCTCAACTGGCCGATCCTGATCATGCTGGCGGCGATGATACCCCTCGGCACGGCCGTCGAGACGACAGGCACGGCACAACTCGTCGCCACCACCCTCACGACCGCCCTTCCCGGCGGCAGCGCGATGTCGCTGGTCGCGGCGATGCTCGTGCTGGCGCTGGCGGTTACGCCCTTCGTCAACAATGCCTCGACGATGATCGTTCTGGGTCCCGTCGCAATCGACGCCGCCCGGGCCGCCGGCGTCGCCCCCGAGCCTCTGCTGATCGCCGTAGCGATGGGCGCTTCGATCGATTTCCTGACGCCCTTCGGCCACCACAACAACACGCTGGTGATGGGGCTGGGCAACTACCGGTTCGTCGACTTCCTGCGTGCCGGCTGGCTGGTCACGGCGGCTGCGGCCGTGACCGGTACGATATTTACAGTTCTGATCTGGACGCGATAAGGGCGCGCCTTGCGGTTGCGGGTCCAAGCGATGCGGATCGACCTTGGCGCGGCAGACAATGTCCGCTGTGAGAAAACGACTGTATCCGAGATGCGTAGATATGAACGAAGATGGCGGAGAAGGAGGGATTCGAACCCCCGATGCCCTTGCGAGCATGCCGCATTTCGAGTGCGGTGCATTCGACCACTCTGCCACTTCTCCGCGTCGCATGGTCGGGCCGTTGCCGGCGCGGCGCAGTAGATAACGGGTGGAGCGCCCGGTTACAAGGCCAAATCGCCGGCAAAACGGTGCTTTCCCTTGACTCCGCGGGTCCCTTCGGCTACGCAGCCCGCGCAATCGGCGTGGGAGCTTTCCGCGCCGCTTGTTTTTTGAACCCGCAGACTGAAAAAAAGACGGCCGGCTGCCTTCTCCCGCGCGGAGCCTGGCGGCGATCGAGGCCGACCGAACAGCGAAAGGCAAAAAATGTTCGCAGTCATCAAAACGGGCGGCAAGCAGTATCGCGTGGCCGCCAACGACGTGCTCAAGATCGAGAAACTCGAGGCCGAGATCGGCGAGATCGTGCAGATCGGCAACGTGCTGGCGCATGGCGAGGGTGACGACGTCACCATCGGCGCACCCTTCGTGGACGGCGCCTCCGTCGCCGCCGAAGTCGTGGCGCAGGGCAAAGCTCGCACCGTCATCGCCTTCAAGAAGCGCCGCCGCCAGAACTCGCGCCGCAAGATCGGCCACCGCCAGCTCTTTACCACCGTGCGCATCTCGGAAATCCTGATCGGCGGCGCCAAGCCTTCCAAGAAGGCCGCCGCGAAGCCTGAGGCGAAGGCCGAAGCCAAGAACGAGGCGAAGGCCGAGGCTGCGCCGAAGGCCGCCGCCAAGGAAGAGGCCGCTCCGTCGGCCGTCGCGCCGCTGTTCAAGGCGCCGAAGGGCGAACCCGACGACCTGACCGTCATCAAGGGCATCGGCCCGGTGGCGGCGAAGGACCTCAACGAGCAGGGCATCACCACCTTCGCGCAACTCGCCAAGCTGACCGACAAGGATGTCGCCAGGATCGACGAGCACATGCCGTTCAGCGCCGACCAGATCAGCGACTGGCGCGAGCAGGCCAAGGACCTGGCGAAGAAGTAACCGTCCGGATTTCGACCGGGCAGGCTTGAAACGGAACGCGAACGCGTTCATAGAGAATTCGAGGCGCCCTCGCGGCGCAAAGGAGCAGTAGCATGGCACACAAGAAAGCTGGCGGTTCGTCGCGCAACGGTCGCGATTCCGAATCCAAGCGCCTTGGCGTGAAGAAGTTCGGCGGCGAAGCCGTCATCGCCGGCAACATCATCATCCGTCAACGTGGCACCAAGTGGCATGCCGGCACCAATGTCGGCATGGGCAAGGATCACACGCTTTTCGCCCTTGAAGCGGGCGCCGTCGCATTTGCGAAAAAAGCCAATGGCCGAACCTACGTGTCGGTGAACCCGATTACCAAGGCCGCGGAGTAGCCGGTTCCGCACCACAACACCGGCGCCCATCTCGGGAACCGGTGTCTGGCAAAGCCAGGAAAAGGATCAGGGGAGATGGGTGACCATCTCCCTTTTTTCTTGCCTGGAGGACTTTTGACATGGTTGCCGAAGCGGACGACAGCGAAGACGAAAGTTTCGTCATCGATTGCCCGGTGCTTTCCACGGAGCGGCTGGTGCTGCGCGCGCCGCAGGAGAGCGACGTCGCGGAACTGGTGACGCTGGCGGACAACCGCCATGTCGCCGAGATGCTGGCACGGATGCCGCATCCCTATGGCGAGGCCGAGGCGCGCGCCTTCCTGCTGATGACCCGGCAGCGCCGGACGGGCACCGCCTACGCGCTGACCCGCAAGGACGATGGCGCTTTCGTAGGCTGCGCGGGTCTAAACGCGACCGACCGTGGCCTCGAGCTCGGCTACTGGATCGGCGAGAGCTACTGGAAGAACGGCTACGCGACCGAAGCCGCTCATGCGCTTGTCGACCTCGCCTTCGCGCGCACCGCCGTCCAGGTGCTGCACGCGTCCTGCCGCGTCATCAACCCGGCCTCGCGGCGCGTCATTCACAAATGCGGCTTCCAGTATGCCGGCCAGGGCATGCTCAATTCCATCGCGGCAGGCCAGGTGCCTGTCGAGCGCTATCGTCTCGACCGCCGCACCTGGACCAGCCTGCGCACCTGGGTGCGGCTGTGACGAACGGCGCATCGGACGGAAAACGGCAAGGCCGTTCGATGCGCCGGCTGCGGCCCGGCTTTCGTTCCCGGCGCGTTTCAACCGAATTCCAGCCAGATCGGCAGGTGGTCGGACCCGACCGCCTGCCGGTCGACGCGGTAGGTCTTCAGGGCCGGCGCCAGCGACGCGCTGGAAAAGATGTAGTCGATGCGCTTGTGGCGGGTGACGTCTTGCGGGCGCTCGGGATCGACCCAGCTGACGAGGTCATCACCGCCGGCGCCGAGACGGACAGCGGCATCGACGAACAGGTCGGCCGTCAGCGGCAGGCCGAATTCAGGATCCGGCGCACCGCACAGTGCGCCGTATTCGGCAGAGCCGGCCGGCATGTTGAAGTCGCCGGCGACCAGGAAGGCCTCGCCGGCCGGCGGTTCCGGCAGGCCAACCTCCTTCAATCCCGACAGGCCGCCGCCTTCGAGCGGATAGCTCAGCACCCGCTCGCGCAGGAAACGCACCTGCTTCATGCGCTCCGCCGGGCTGCGGTGGTCGAGATGGGTCGAATAGAAGCGGATGAGGCCGAGCGGCGTGTCGATCAGCGCTTCCAGCGCCCCGCGCTGGAAATTGAGCGCCTCGAGGGAGCGGCTGCGCGGCAGGAGCAGGTTGCGCGAAAGCTGGATCGGCGTCTTCGACAGGATCATGTTGCCGAGCTGGAACATGGTCGTGACGGCGCACCCGTCCTTCACATGCGAGCCGATATTGGCCTCGAAGTTCGAGCCGTAGACGAAGAAGCGATCGGGCAGGGCCGCAGCGATCTCGGCCACCATGTCGCGGCCGCCATTGTTGGGAATGTTGCGCGCGACCTCCTGCAGCGCGATCACGTCCGCCGCGCACACGGCATCGACGATGCGGGCGAGATCGTAGCGGCCGTCGAGGCCGATGCCATACTGGATATTGTAGCTGACCAGTCTCATCTCCAAATCGTTCCTGCCTGTGCCCGAAACCGAAACACGCCGCTCGCCCTTCGGCCTTCCATAGGGTAGAGCAGGGGCGTCGCAAATTCCCATAGCAAGCAAGACGATACGATGAAATTCCTCGATCAGGCCAAGGTCTATGTCCGCTCCGGAGACGGCGGTGCAGGCTCCGTGTCGTTCCGGCGCGAGAAGTTCATCGAGTTCGGCGGACCGGATGGCGGCGACGGCGGCCGCGGCGGCGATGTGTGGGCCGAAGCAGTCGAGGGGCTGAACACGCTGATCGACTACCGCTACCAGCAGCATTTCAAGGCCAAGACCGGCGTTCACGGCATGGGCCGCAACATGACCGGTGCCAAGGGCGGCGACGTGACGCTGAAAGTGCCGGTCGGCACGCAGATATTCGCGGAGGACAACGAAACGCTGATCTGCGACCTGACCGTTGCCGGCCAGCGTTTCCTGCTTGCCAAGGGCGGCAACGGCGGCTTCGGCAACCAGCATTTCAAGACCTCGACCAACCAGGCGCCGCGCCGCGCCAACCCCGGCCTGCCGGGCGAGGAGATGTGGATCTGGCTGCGTCTCAAGCTGATCGCCGACGCCGGGCTGGTCGGCCTGCCGAACGCGGGCAAATCGACCTTCCTGGCGACGGTGACGGCGGCCAAGCCGAAGATCGCCGACTATCCTTTCACCACCCTGCATCCGGGGCTTGGCGTGGCGCGCATCGACGCGCGCGAATTCGTCATCGCCGACATCCCGGGACTGATCGAAGGCGCGCATGCGGGCGTCGGCATCGGCGATCGGTTCCTCGGCCACGTCGAGCGCACGCGGGTGCTTCTGCATCTCGTCTCGGCGCAGGAGGACAATCCGGCCAAGGCCTACGGGACGATCCGCGGCGAGCTCGAAGCCTATGGGCATGGCCTGGTCGAAAAGCCGGAAGTGATCGCGCTCAGCCAGGTCGACACGCTGGACGAAGAGGCGCGCAAAAAGAAGGCCGCCGCGCTGAAGAAGGCGGCTGGCCGGGCGCCGCTGCTTCTTTCCGCGGCCACCGGCGAGGGCGTGGAAGCTGTGCTGCGTGCGTTGATCAAGGTTGTCGAGGACGCGCGGCAGGACGATGCGGAGAAAGTTGCCGCAGTCGATTCCCGCTGGCAGTCCGGCGAGTAGGTGTCCCGATGACGTCCTTTTCGCTGAGGAAATATCGCCGCATCACCATCAAGATCGGCTCGGCGCTGCTGGTGGACCGCGCGCGCGGCCTCAAGCGCGACTGGCTGGACTCGCTCGCGGCCGATATTGGGCAGCTGGCGAGCAACGGCGCGGAGGTTCTTGTGGTCTCGTCCGGCGCGATCGCGCTTGGCCGCACCATCCTCGGGCTCGGCCGACGCGCGCTCAAGCTGGAGGAAAGCCAGGCGGCGGCGGCCGTCGGGCAGATCGCGCTCGCCGGCGCCTGGTCGGACGCGCTGGCCGGCAATGGGCTGAAATCCGGCCAGATCCTGCTGACCCTCGGCGACACGGAGGAGCGCCGGCGCTACCTCAACGCCCGCGCGACGATCTCCACGCTGGTCAAGATGAAGGCCGTGCCCGTCATCAACGAGAACGACACGGTGGCGACCTCCGAGATTCGTTACGGCGACAACGACCGGCTGGCGGCGCGCGTCGCCACCATGATGGGTGCGGACCTGCTTATCCTGCTCTCCGACATCGATGGCCTCTATACCGCACCGCCGGCGCGCGATCCGAACGCCGAATTCCTGCCCGTCGTCGAGCGCATCACGCCCGAGATCGAGGCGATGGCCGGGGCGGCCGCTTCCGAGCTTTCGCGCGGCGGGATGCGCACCAAGCTCGACGCCGGCAAGATCGCGACGGGCGCTGGCACGGCCATGATCATCGCCGCCGGCACGCGGCTGTCGCCGATCCTGGCGATCGAGCGTGGCGAGCGTTTCACCCTGTTCAGGCCGAGCGCGCATCCGGTGAAGGGCTACAAGACCTGGATCGCCGGCCAGCTCGAGCCGGCCGGCCGGTTGACCGTCGATGCGGGCGCCGTGCGGGCGCTGATGTCCGGCAAATCGCTGTTGCCGGCCGGCGTGACACTGGTCAGCGGCAATTTCGCGCGCGGCGACACGGTGGCGATCCTTTCGCCGCAGGGGCGAGAGGTGGCGCGCGGGCTGGTTGCCTACGACGCCGCCGATGCCGTAAGGGTCGCCGGACTGAAGACGGTCGAGATCGAGACGGTGCTCGGCTACGAAGCGCGGTCGGCGATGATCCATCGCGACGATCTGGTGATCACGGAACACGCGCCGGAGGAAGAGGCGGACCATGCTGAAAGCGCATGACAATGCAGAGATTGCCCGGCTGATGCGGGACATGGGTCGCCGCGCCCGCGCCGCCGCGCGTCCGTTGGCGACCGCGCCCTCGGTCGCCAAGCGCAAGGCGCTGAAGGCGATGGCCGACGCTCTGCTGGCTGGCGAGGAGGCGATCCTCGCCGCCAACGCCATCGACATGGAGAAGGCGGCCGAAGCGAAGCTCGCCGCCTCCTTCGTCGACCGCCTGAAGCTGACGCCAGAGCGCATCCATGCCATGGCGGACGGTGTGCGCGAGATCGCCGCCCTGCCCGATCCGGTCGGCCAGGTCATCGCCGCATGGGAACGCCCGAACGGGTTGAAGATCGAGCGCGTGCGCACGCCGCTCGGCGTCATCGGCGTCATTTTCGAGAGCCGGCCCAACGTCACCGCCGATGCCGGTGCGCTATGTCTAGCGGCAGGCAATGCGGTGATCCTGCGCGGCGGATCGGATTCGCTCAATTCCTCCGCGGCCATCCATGCCTGCCTCGTCAAGGGGCTGGAGGCGGCCGGCCTGCCGGCGGACGCCATCCAACTCGTGCCGGTGGCGGACCGCGTTGCCGTGGGCGAAATGCTCAAGGGCCTCGACGGCAATCTCGACGTGATCGTGCCGCGCGGCGGGCGCAGCCTGGTGGAACGCGTGCAGACGGAGGCGCGCGTGCCGGTGTTCGCGCATCTGGAAGGCATCGTGCATGTCTATGTCGACAAATCGGCCGACCTGGAGATGGCGAAGCGGCTGGTGGTCAACGCCAAGATGCGGCGCACCGGCATCTGCGGCGCTGCCGAGACCCTGCTGATCGACCGTGCGGCGGCCGCGACGCATCTGGTTCCCATCCTCACCGCTCTGCGCGAAGCCGGCTGCGAGATCCATGCCGACGAAGAGGTGATGAAGGCCTGGTCCGACGCCGTTCCGGCGACGGACGAGGATTGGGTGACCGAGTATCTCGACGCGGTCATCGCCGTGAAGCTGGTCGACGGCGCGGGCGAAGCGATCGACCATATCGAGACCTATTCCTCCCACCATACCGAAGCGATCATCGCGGAGGACGAAGAGGCGGTCGCGCGCTTCTTCAGCGAGATCGATTCGGCGATCCTGCTGCACAACGCCTCGACCCAGTTCGCCGACGGCGGCGAGTTCGGCATGGGCGCCGAGATCGGCATCGCCACCGGCAAGATGCACGCCCGCGGTCCGGTCGGCGTCGAGCAATTGACCTCGTTCAAGTACCGCGTGCGGGGCAGCGGCCAGGTGCGGGCGTGATTTTCGCCGCCCGACCATATTGACGGTCGCTCGCCCTGATGGGCTGCTGGTGGATGAGAGGGGTCCCTGCGCCATGCCGTCTTCCATAGCGTCGACCGCGCCGAATTACCTGCGCATGCCGCATGTCGAGAAGGGCATGCAGGTCGGCCTGTTCGGCGGTTCGTTCAACCCGCCGCATGCCGGCCACGCGCTCGTCGCCGAGATCGCGCTGAGAAGGCTCGATCTCGACCAGCTCTGGTGGATGGTGACGCCGGGCAACCCGCTGAAATCGACGCGGGAACTGGCGCCGCTCGCCGAGCGTATCCGGCTGTCCGAAAAGATCGCTGAGGACCCCCGCATCAAGGTCACCGCCTTCGAAGCCGCGCATCACGTCCGCTATACGGCAGATACGCTTTCATTGGTACGTGCCCGCAATCCCGGCGTCGATTTCGTCTGGATCATGGGTGCGGACTCGCTGCGCGACTTCCACCGCTGGCAGCGCTGGCGGCAGATCATGATGACCTTTCCGATCGCGGTGATCGACCGCCCGGGCGCGACGCTCTCCTTCCTGTCCTCGGTCGCGGCCAAGACTTTCGACTATGCACGCGTCGACGAGCGCGATGCGCCGGTCCTGGCGCGCATGAAGGCGCCGGCCTGGACCTTCATCCACGGTCCGCGCTCATCGATGTCCTCGACCGCCATCCGGCAGGCCGAACAGCGGCGCTAAGCCGCCGCGATCGTTCTCCGGAACCCCCGCTGTCGCTGGCGATGTCGCTTTTACGGCGGCCTTCGCACACGGCGCGGGGCAATGTGGCCGCATGACCGCATCCGACGCAGCCGTGAACGATTCGAGAGGCAGCGAGCCGGCTCCGCTGGTGGCGATCGCCAGCGTCGTCGTTTCGATGGCGCTGGTCGCCATCGGCAACGGGCTGATGTTCGCCTACATCCCTGTCCGGTTGGGCGCGGAGGGCGTCGATCCGACTTGGGCGGGGCTGATCGTCACCGGCCTCTCGGCTGGCGGCATCGCCGGCTGCCTGCTGACCGGGCCGCTGGTGCGCCGGGTCGGCCATGCGCGCGCCTTCATGGTGCTGTCGGCGCTGATCGCGCTGTCCAACGCCGCCATCGGCGCCGGGCCGCACACGCTTTTGTGGATGGCGGCGCGCGCGCTTTACGGTTTCGCCATATGCGGCCTGTTCATCGTCGCGCAGAGCTGGCTGAACGACGCGGTTCCCAACGCCATTCGCGGCCGGGTGATGGCGCTGTTCTACATCGCCTATATCGCCGGCCTGGGGGTGGGTTATTTCACCTTGGCGATGATCGACATCCGGAGCGCGGCGGCGCCGCTCATCGGCATTGCCTTCACCGCGCTGTCGATCCTGCCGGTGGGCATGACCCGGCTTGCCCAGCCGCCGCCGCCGATCGCGGCTTCCGTGGCCCTGCGCCAGGCCTGGAGCGTCTCGCCGGTTGGCCTTGCCGGGATGCTGGCTGTCGGCGGGCTCTCCATGTCGATCGCCGGCTTCGCGCCGATCCACGCCACGGCGAAAGGCTACAGCCAGGCCGACGTGGCGCTGCTGATGGCGTCGATGCCGCTCGGCACGCTGATCCTGCAGTTTCCGCTCGGCTGGCTGTCGGACCGCACCGACCGCCGCTACGTGCTGATCGGCGCGGCGACGCTGGCCGTCGTGGCAGGGCTTGCGGCGCTGGGGTTCGACGGCGGGCCGCTTGCCCTGCTGATCGTGGTCTATCTCCTGTGGGACGGCGCTTCGGAAACGGTCTACTCGCTGGCCAGCGCCCATGCCGGTGACAGGGCGAGCAAGGAGGAACTGGTGGCGCTATCGTCGTCGCTGCTGTTCGCGTGGTCGCTGTCGGGATTCGTGGTGCCCGGTATCGTCACCGGCCTGTCGGCCGTCTACGGCACCCAGGCCTTCATCTACGTTTCGGTCGCTCTCGCTTTCGCCTATGCGCTGTTCGTCGCCTGGCGGGTCGTTACCTCCCGCGCCGTGCCGTCGGCCGAGACCGGCGATTTCGCGCCGATGACGGCGCAGGCGCCGCTGCCGGTCGACCTCGCCTTTACCCCGGAGGAGACGGGCGACCGTACGCCGGAGGCCTGATCACGCGGCGGCCGCGGATGCCTGTAGCGGACCATCCGGAGCAAGGTTTCGGGAGCGCTGTCTTGAAACTGCCACCGAACTCTGCCTATCTAGGGCCGGTCACCTGCTTTCACTGGTGATTTGGTTGTTCTTTCAGGGAAAGGAAAAACACTGAGAACAGCACTTCGGAAGAAGGCCGACATCGCGCCTTCGCCGGCCGGGATCAACGTCAGCGACGTATCCTCCCGCGCCCTCGAAACAGTCCTTGCCAGTCTGGAAGACTCCAAGGCCGAAAACATCGTCTCCATCGATATTCAGGGAAAATCGAGCCTGGGCGACCACATGGTCATCGCCTCGGGCCGGTCGCACCGCCATGTCTCGGCAGTCGCCGACCACCTGATCAAGGCGCTCAAGGACGCCGGTCTCGGAACCGCGCGCGTCGAGGGCCTGGCCAGCGCCGATTGGGTCCTGATCGATTCGGGCGACATCATCGTCCATGTCTTCCGCCCCGAAGTCCGCGACTTCTACAATCTTGAAAAGATGTGGCAGGCGCCGGACCTCGAAGAGGAAACCCTCCACTGAGCCTCTATCCAGCTCGTTGAGGCAGGGATGAAGATTGCCATACATGCCGTGGGCCGGATGAAGGCCGGCCCCGAGCGGGAGCTTGCCGAGCGCTATTTCGAACGGTTCGCCCGCAGCGGCCCCGCGATCGGGCTTGAATTCGCGGGCGTTTCGGAACTGCCCGAAAGCAGAGGACAGACGGCGAACGAGCGCCGTCGCGATGAAGGCCGCGTCCTCCAGAGCCATCTGCAGCCCGGCACGGCCCTGCTGCTGCTCGACGAGCGCGGCCGGAGCTTTTCCTCTGAGGAGTTCGCCGGACGGATCGGCCTGCTGCGCGATGACGGCCGCAAGGCGCTGATCGTCGCCATCGGCGGGGCGGACGGCCACGACGCTTCGCTGCGCGACCAGGCGGAACTGGTGGTTTCGCTCGGCGCCATGACCTGGCCACATCAACTGGTGAGGGTCATGATCGGCGAACAGCTTTACCGGGCGGCGACCATCCTCGCCGGCCACCCTTATCATCGAAGCTGACGCCCGGATTTTCGCCTCATTGGCGGCAATGATGCGGGAGTGTGCGGGCCAGCAACATGGTTGATGGTTCGTTAACGAAGCCGCGTCTAGAAAGTGCCATGGCAGGACGGCGAAACCCGGCAGGCAGGCGATCGCGTGGCGGCATGGTCGCTGCGCTTTCCATGACGCTTGCCTTCGCCGCTTTTGCCGCGAAGGCACAGGACGCGCCTGATCCGGACAAGAGCCGGGCCGAATACGAGCGCGTCGTCTCCGAAGTGACGCTGTCGACGGAACGGCTGGCCAAGCTCGCCGCCGACATCGCGACGGTGAAGAAGGACCGCGCCTCGATAACGGCGGCCCTCGTCCAGTCAGCCAAGACCGAGCAGAAGCTCAGCCGGGATATCGAGGATATCGGCGCGCGGCTTGAGGGATTCAAGGAACAGGAAAAGACGATTCGTGCCTCGCTGGCCGGCCGGCGCGACGTTCTGGCCGAAGTGCTGGGCGGCCTGGAGCGCATGGGCGTCAACCCGCCCCCTGCGATCCTGGTCAAACCTGAGGACGCGCTGTCTTCGGTGCGCAGCGCCATCCTGCTCGGCGCGGTGGTGCCACAGCTTCGCCGCGAGACCGACGATCTCGTGGCCGAGTTGAAGGAACTGACGCGCGTGACGACCTCCATCGAGGCCGAGCGCAGCCGGCTGGCCGCGGCCGTCACCGACCAGGCTGCCGAAAAACAGCGGTTGACCCTTTTGCTGGAAGCCAAGCGCAGGCTTCAGGCGGATACGGAAACAGCGCTGACGCAGGAGCACAAGAAGGCAGCCGATCTCGCCCAGCGCGCGGAAAGCCTGAAAGACCTGATCGCCTCGCTCGATGCCGAAGCCGAAAAGGCGCGCGACGCCGCCGAGGCCAAGCGGCAGGCGGCGGAACGGGCCGTCGAGACGGCGAAGCTGGACGAGCAGCGCAAGGCGGCTGAGCAGGAACTCGCGTCGCTTCCGGTACCGGAGGCGAATCAGCTCGCCGATTCGGTTGCCTTCGCGGCGCTGCAAGGCCAGATGGCGCTGCCCGCGACCGGCAGGATCAAGCGCCGGTTCGGCGACAAGGATGGTAACGGCGGCGTGATGCAGGGGGACATGCTCGCGACACAATCGGGGGCAATCGTCACCGCGCCGGCGGATGGGAATGTACTTTACGCGGGGCCGTTCCGCTCCTATGGCCAACTCTTGATCCTTGATGCCGGCGACGGCTATCATGTCGTGCTGGCGGGGATGGACAGATTGAGCGTCGCGTCAGGTCAATCGGTGCTCGCCGGCGAGCCGATCGGCGCGATGGGCGAGGCAAGGGTCGCGAGTGCCGCAGCCACGCACAATGAAGGTGTCACACCGGAACTCTACATCGAGTTCCGCAAGGATGGAAAACCCGTCGATCCGAACCCGTGGTGGGCGGACCGTCTCTCTGGAAGGACTTAGATGATGCGGAAGTTCTCGCTCTTGCTTGCCGGTGCGCTGATGGGCGCATCCGCCATGAGCCTGGTCTATGGCGCTCCCGGCTCGACAGCGAACGCCGCGAGTTCCGACACCTACAAGCAGCTCGCCATCTTCGGTGACATTTTCGAGCGCGTCAGGGCACAATATGTGACGCCTCCGGACGACAAGGCGCTTGTCGAGAACGCCATCAACGGCATGCTCACCTCGCTGGATCCGCACTCCTCCTACATGAACGCCGAGGAAGCGCAGGACATGCGCGTGCAGACCAAGGGCGAGTTCGGCGGACTCGGCATCGAGGTGACGATGGAGAACAACCTCGTCAAGGTCATCACGCCGATCGACGATACGCCGGCGGCGAAGGCCGGCGTGCTGGCCGGCGACTACATCGCCAAGATCGACGGCGCCGAAGTCAACGGCATGACGCTCAACGACGCGGTCGACAAGATGCGCGGCCCGGTCGGCTCGCCCATCAAGCTGACCATCATCCGCCAGGGCGCCGACAAGCCGATCGAGGTGACGGTGGTTCGCGACACCATCAAGGTCAAGGCGGTCAAGTACCGGGTCGAGAACGACGTCGGCTATATGAAGATCACCTCCTTCACCGAGAAGACCTACGACGATCTCGAGGACGCGATCGACCACATCAAGAAGCAGGTGCCGAAGGACAAGCTGAAGGGCTACGTCCTCGACCTTCGCCTCAATCCCGGCGGCTTGCTCGACCAGGCGGTGTCGGTCTCCGACGCCTTCCTCGATCGCGGCGAGATCGTCTCGACGCGCGGCCGCGATCCGAAGGACGTGACGCGTTTCGACGCCAAGGCAGGCGACGACATCGACGGCAAGCCGCTGGTCGTGCTGGTCAACGGCGGGTCGGCCAGCGCATCGGAGATCGTTGCCGGGGCGCTGCAGGACCTCAAGCGCGCCACGGTGGTCGGCACGCAGTCTTTCGGCAAAGGATCGGTGCAGACCATCATCCCGCTGGGAGAGAACGGCGCGCTCAGGCTGACGACGGCGCTCTATTACACGCCGTCCGGCAAGTCGATCCAGGGCAAGGGCATCACGCCCGACATCGAGGTCGACCAGCCGCTGCCGCCGGAATTGCAGGGCCGCGACGTGACGCGCGGCGAGTCCGATCTCAAGGGCCACATCAAGGGCGCCGACGAGAGCGACAAGGGGTCCGGCTCGGCCGCCTATGTGCCTCCGGATCCGAAGGACGACCTGCAGCTCAAATACGCCGAAGAGCTGCTGCGCGGCGAGAAGACCGACCCGGCCTTCCCGCCGAATCCCGAAAAGGCGGTCATGAATCAGTGACCGGGCGGTGGTCGTCACCGGCACCTTCCCTGGATTCCAGCACTGGCGGCGGTCCGATCCGCCAGTGACTCCGGTGCGCCGGTCATCCGGCAGCCGCGCCACACGGCGGAACAGCGCGGCTCGGCCCAGCATCGATCCTGGTACGACCGCGCCTCCCCTGGCAGTGAACGACCGCCGATGTCATCTTTGCCGAGACATGAGGTGCCGGCGGCCTGATTCGCAGGCTGGCGGCCGGCGGCAGGGGTTGCGGCTTGGCTGAGGCGGACAAGGAGATAGACCGCCCGCTCGGACAGTCCATCCGGCCGGGGCGCGGTTCTCGGGAACGCCGCTTCGGCGTCGGACAGGCAGCCGTGGCGCTCGTGCTTCTGGCGGTCGTTGGCGGATCGGCCGCGATCGCGCTGCGCAACCGGGACCTGCGCGATCCCGCGCCTGCAGTCGAGGTGAAGTCCTCGCAGGACGAAAAACCGGCCGCTCCAGCATCTCCGCCCGCATCGCAGGCATCGACGGCCGTCGAGCCGGCCCCGAAGAAGGACGGGCCGCAGATCATCCACGTCCGGCCGACCGAGACCGGTGGCGAGGCCGGCATCGTCGTGCACGATCCGTCGACGTTCAGCCAGAACCTCTCGACCGCGCACCTGCCCGACCGGGCACTGATCGAGATGAGCGAGCAGGGGCCGCTGCCGATCCGTTCCGTCGACGGCAGGCGCCCCTTCGACGTCTATGCAAGGCCTTGGTCCGGCACCGGCGGCGCGCGCGTCGCCATTGTCATCGGCGGCCTCGCCGTATCGCAGACCGGCACACAGGAGGCCATCGCCAAGCTGCCCTCGGAAGTGACGCTTGCCTTTGCGCCGCAGGGCAATTCGATCGGGCGCTGGATGCAGGAGGCGCGGCGGACCGGTCACGAGATCGCCATGCAGCTGCCGCTCGAGCCGTTCGACTATCCCAATGTCAATCCAGGCCGCAACACGCTGACCGTCGACGCCACGCCGGCCGAGAACCTGAAACGGCTGCGCTGGGCGCTGTCGCGCACGACCAACTACACCACCGTGATGAACTACATGGGCGCGCTGTTTTGTGCCGATGAGGATGCGATGGCGCCCGTCATGGCCGAACTCGGCCGGCGCGGGCTGGGCTATCTCGACGACGGTTCGTCGGCCCGCTCGGTGGCGTCGGGCCTCGCGGTGAAGGACGGCGTTCCCTTCGCGGTCGGCGACACGACGATCGATGCCGTGCAGGACCGCGGCGCGATCCTGAAGAAACTGGACGAACTGGAGGCGACCGCCCGGGCCAAGGGCTTCGCCATCGGCACCGGATCAGCCTTCGGCGTGACAGTGGACGCCGTTGCCGCATGGGTCAACGAAGCCAAGAAGCGCGGCATCGAGATCGTGCCGGTCTCGGCGGTGGCGGCAGATCCGGAAAGGAAGTGACCTGGTGAAGACGAGCGGCGAAGCGAAGAAGGGCGGCGGAACGAAGAAGGCCGTCGATCCCGAAAGCCTCCCCTATCGGCCCTGCGTTGGGCTGATGATCCTGAACGCGGACGGGCTGGTGTGGGTCGGCCGCCGCGTCGCCGAGCCGGACGGCGAGACGGGCGACCGGCCGCAGCTCTGGCAGATGCCGCAAGGCGGCATCGACAAGGGCGAGGAGCCGATCGCGGCGGCGCGGCGCGAGATTTTCGAGGAGACCGGCATGGAGAGCCTGAACCTCATCGAGGAAGCGCCGGAATGGATCAAATACGACCTGCCCGCGGACAGGATCGGCGTCACCTGGAAGGGCAGGTATCGCGGCCAGACGCAGAAATGGTTCGCCTTCCGCTTTCACGGCGACGAGCGCGAGATCCGCGTCAACCCGCCGCCGGACGGGCATCCGGCGGAGTTCGACGCCTGGGCATGGCGTCCGATGGCTGACCTTCCGGGGCTCATCGTGCCCTTCAAGCGCAAGGTCTACGAGGAAGTGGTAGCAACCTTCCGCCACCTCGCGGGGTAATTGTTTCTACAGGGTCGGCTTGCGGATGACGGCGGCGCCGATGATCGGTCCGGGCAGGCCGTTCCTGTCGACCGCCTGCAACAGCACGGCGCAGCCGCCCTTCTTGGTGATCTCGCTCATCGGCAGTTCATAGCGCTGCGCCTTGCCGTGCCACATGCCGGCGGTCTGGATGTCGGATACGGCGTTCCAGTAGGTCAGGCTGCGTCCGTCGTTCTCGCCCTTGCCGATGGTGATGGTCTGCGGCGGCGCGAAATAGACCACGATCACATGGGCGTTCGCAGCCACGCCGCCGCGCTCGGCGTCGCCCGCATCGATCACCACGCCGTCGTCCGAGTGACTGATCCTGATGCCGACCTGCATGCCCTCGCCGGCCCTGGCCATGGCGTCGAGCGCGCCGTTCACGGCGTCGCGGCTGGCGCCGTTCACATGGGTCCGGCCGTTGATGACGGCTTGCGGCGTATAGACGGAACGGCTGTTGAAGGCACGCATGTAGTCGAATTGCCGCTCGGTGTTCTCCTTGCGCGACAGCGTGTCCTGCCAGCCGAGATAATCCCAGTAGTCGACGTGATAGGCCAGCGCCACGACGTCGGGATTGGCGGCCAGCTCGGCAAAGAATTCGTCCGCCGGCGGGCAGGAAACGCAGCCCTGGCTGGTGAAAAGCTCGACGACTCCCAGCGGCCTGCCGGCCTGCTGGTCGCCGGCGTTCGCCAGCCCGCAAAACGCCAGCAGGGCCAGCGCCGCCGTCGCCAGCCGGATTGGATTTCCAGATGCCATGACCGTTCCATTCAAGCCGGCAAACCGGCCACCGTGGTCCGGATTGTTGGCAGAAGCGACGGTCAAGCGGAAGTCACGTTGCGGTGAAACTTTTCAAGCCTCCACCTGCGGACGGCCGGCACGAAAGGAGGCGACATGCGCGAACGCCCTCCCCGGACAAATCCGGGAAGGGCGTTCGCGTCGGTCAACGAACAGGCGCTTGCCTGCCCTGTCGGGAAGCGCTGTTACGCCGCCAGGTCGCGCAGCACGTACTGCAGGATGCCGCCGTTCTTGAAGTAGTCCAGCTCGTCCAGCGTATCGATGCGGCACAGCACCGGAACATCCTTCACCGTGCCGTCCGCATAGGTGACCTTGGCCACCATCTTCTGGCGCGGCCTGATCGCCTCGATGCCGTCGATCTCGACCGTCTCGTCGCCTTTCAGGTTGAGGGTGGCCCAGGACGTGCCCTCTTCGAGGGTGAAGGGGACGACGCCCATGCCGACCAGGTTCGAGCGGTGGATACGCTCGAAGGACTGGGCGATGACGGCCTTGACGCCGAGCAGGCTGGTGCCTTTGGCCGCCCAGTCGCGCGAGGAGCCGTTGCCGTATTCGACGCCGGCGAAGATGACCAGCGGCACGCCTTCCTTCCTGTATTCCATAGCGGCGTCGTAGATCGACATCTCCTCCTTGGAGGGATAGTGGATCGTGTAGCCGCCCTCCTTACCGTTCTCGCCCAGCATGTGGTTGCGGATGCGGATGTTGGCGAAGGTGCCGCGCATCATCACCTCATGGTTGCCGCGCCGCGTGCCGTACTGGTTGAAGTCGGCGACGCCGACGCCGTGCCCGGTCAGGTATTCACCGGCCGGCGAGGCGGCCTTGATCGACCCGGCCGGCGAGATGTGGTCCGTGGTGATCTTGTCGCCGAACAGGCCGAGGATGCGCGCGCCCTTGATGTCGCCGATATGCCCCGGCTTCGCCGGCATGCCTGCGAAATAGGGCGGGTTCTGCACATAGGTCGAGGAATTGTCCCAGGCATAGGTCTGGCCAGCGGGGACCTGCACCTGCTGCCAGTTCTCGTCGCCCTTGAAGACGTCGGCATATTTGCGGGCGAACAGCTCGCGGGTGACGTATTTCTCGATGAACTCCTGGATCTCCTGTGTGGTCGGCCAGATGTCCCTCAGATAGACCGGCTTGCCGTCCTTGCCCTCGCCGAGCGGCTCCTTGGTCAGATCCTTGGTCACCGTGCCTGCCAGCGCATGCGCCACCACCAGCGGCGGCGAGGCGAGGTAGTTGGCCTGCACGTCCGGCGAGACGCGGCCCTCGAAGTTGCGGTTGCCCGACAGGACCGCAGCGGCGATCAGGCCCTTGTCGTTGATGGTCTTGGAGATCGGCGCCGGCAGCGGACCGGAATTGCCGATGCAGGTGGTGCAGCCGAAGCCGACCAGGTTGAAGCCGATCTGGTCGAGTTCCTTCTGCAGGCCCGACTTCTCCAGATATTCGGCCACGACCTGGGAGCCGGGGGCGAGCGAGGTCTTGACCCAGGGCTTCTGCTTGAGGCCGAGGCGGTTGGCGTTGCGGGCCAACAGGCCAGCGCCGATCAGTACGCTCGGATTAGAGGTGTTGGTGCACGAGGTGATCGCGGCGATCGCCACGTCACCGTGACCGAGATCATAGTCCGCGCCCTCGACGGCGTAGCGGCGGTCGGTATCGACGGTCTTCTTGTATTCGCTCTCCAGCGATTTGGCGAAGCCCGAGGCGATGTCCTCCAGCGGGATGCGGCCCTCGGGACGCTTCGGGCCGGCCATCGACGGCACGACGTCGCCGAGGTCGAGTTCCAGCGTGTCGGTGAACACCGGATCGGCCGAACCGTCGTGACGCCACATGCCCTGTGCCTTGGCATAGGCCTCGACAAGCGCGATGCGCTCTTCCGAACGGCCGGACATGGTGAGATAGCGCAGCGTTTCCGTATCGACGGGGAAGAAGCCGCAGGTCGCGCCGTATTCGGGCGCCATGTTGCCGATGGTGGCGCGGTCGGCCAGCGTCATGTTGGACAGGCCAGGGCCGAAGAATTCGACGAACTTGCCGACGACGCCCTTCTTGCGCAACATCTGGGTGACGGTGAGCACGAGGTCGGTGGCGGTGAGGCCTTCCTTGAGCTTGCCGGTGAGCCTGAAGCCGATCACTTCGGGCAGGAGCATGGAAACCGGCTGGCCGAGCATCGCCGCTTCCGCCTCGATGCCGCCGACGCCCCATCCGAGAACGCCGAGGCCGTTGATCATGGTGGTGTGGCTATCGGTGCCGACGCAGGTGTCGGGATAGGCCACCGTCTCGCCTTCCTCCTCCTTCGTCCACACGACCTGGCCGAGATATTCGAGATTGACCTGGTGGCAGATGCCGGTGCCGGGCGGCACGACGCGGAAGTTGCGGAACGCCTGCTGGCCCCATTTGAGGAACTTGTAACGCTCGGCGTTGCGCTCGTATTCGAGCTCGACGTTGCGGGCGAAAGCCATCGGCGTACCGAATTCGTCGACGATGACCGAGTGATCGATGACGAGGTCGACGGGCACGAGCGGATTGATCTTCTCAGGATCGCCGCCCAGCGTCTTGAGGCCGTCGCGCATGGCTGCGAGGTCGACGACGGCGGGAACGCCGGTGAAGTCCTGCATCAGCACGCGGGCCGGACGGTAGGCGATCTCGACGCCGGCAGAGCCCTTGTCGGTCAGCCAGGCGGCGACCGCCTGGATCGATTCCCTGGTGACGGACCGGCCGTCTTCGTTGCGCAGCAAGTTCTCCAGCAGGACCTTCATCGAATAGGGAAGCTGGGCGATGCCGGTGAGGCCGTTCTTCTCGGCCTCGACGAGATCGTAGTAGGTGTATTCGGTACCACCCGCGGTCAGGGTGCGGCGGCAGTTGAAACTATCGAGAGATTTGGACACGGATGACCCCATCTAGTCTGTTGCCTTCTAGGGAACGGACTCCGATGGGCATGCAATCACGCGCAAAGGTGCGGGTACGGCCATTTCCGCTGTCCGCTCCCGGGCGCCTCACCCTGTCGGGTGTCGACGCCGGTCCGGCGCAATGTCGTTTGCCTTCCCCGACCGCTGGGGTTGGTGCACCGGATATAGAGAAATTTCTGGAATAGTTCTAGACGGTCTTTGAGCAATTTTGCCGCGGCGCAAAGCGACGCGCGCGAACCCCGGAGGGAGGAAGAATGCGGCTGGTGGCCGACGGACTGGCAGGCGAGCGGGGCGGAGAGCCTGTGTTTTCCGGTATCGACTTCTCGCTCGAGGACGGACAGGCGCTGATCATCAGCGGACCGAACGGGTCCGGCAAGTCGACGCTGCTGTGCATCGTCGCGGGTCTGCAGCCGGCATCCGATGGGGCCGTGCGCCTGGAAGGCGGCGGCGAAGATCACCCGACCATGGCATCCGCCTGCCACTATCTCGGTCATCTCAACGCGATGAAGCCGGCATTGACGGTGGCGGAAAACCTTGCCTTCTGGCGAGATTTCCTCGGCGGGCCGGGCCGGAACATCGGAGAAGCGCTCGAAACGGTAGGCCTCGGCGACATCGGGCACCTGCCGTTCGGCTATCTGTCGGCGGGCCAGAAGCGGCGTGTCTCGATCGCGCGCCTGCTGGTCGCCCGACGTCCCATATGGCTGCTGGACGAACCGACCGCGGCGCTGGACAAGGCATCCGAAACCCGTTTCGCCGGGCTGATGCAGGCGCATCTCGAACAAGGCGGGATGATCGTTGCAGCTACGCACCAATCACTGGGGCTGGACGGGGCTATGGAGTTGAGGATGGGCGAAAATGTCTAGCCCTACCCTCATCCCCCTCTGCCCCGAGAGGCGGCACGTATGCTAGCGCTCTATCTCCGCGATCTGCGGCTCGCTATGCGCGCCGGCGGCGGCGCACTCATCGGCGTGATCTTCTTCCTGGCCGTGATCGCCACCATACCCTTCGGCGTCGGGCCGGACCTCAACCTGCTGGCGCGCATCGGCCCGGCGATCCTGTGGATCGGCGCGCTGCTGTCCTGCCTGCTCGGCCTCGACCGTCTTTTCCAGGCCGACCGCGAGGACGGCTCGCTCGACCTCATGGTGCTTTGCGCCGATCGCCACATGCCGGCGCTGACGGTACTGGTCAAGTGCCTCGCCCACTGGACGGCGAGCGTGCTGCCCCTGGTCGTCGCATCGCCGCTCCTCGGCCTGTTCATGAACATGGAGCCGCAGGGCATCGGCGCGGCAGCACTGACGCTGCTTGTCGGCACGCCCGCCATCACCTTCATCGGCGCGGCGGGGGCGGCGGTCGCGGTGACCTTGCCGCGCGGCGGTCTGCTGATCTCAGTGCTGGTGCTGCCTTTGGCAATCCCGGTGCTGATTTTCGGCGTGTCGGCGAGTTATGCCGCGGTCAACGATCCGGCGCCGTTCATGCCGCCCTTCCTCATCCTGGCGGCACTCACCTTGTTCTCGGCGGTCGTCGGGCCTGTCGCGGCGGCGCTGGCGCTCAGGCACGGCACGGATTGATGGGTGGCTATCCGCCTTGATATATCTTTGCCGGATCAGCAGCGTATCTGCGATATATCAGCAATCGAGACGATGCGATTTGCAGCGGCTTCGCGCGTTTGCGGCGATCACGATCGCGAATTGGCCGCAGGAGCAGCCGTTGTCGGCGATGGCCCGCGCGGCTATGAAACAGACATGAAGAACGAAGATCGCCGCGCAAAATGACGACGCACGCCCTCTATGTCACGGCAGCCTACACCATCACGGTGGTCGTGCTGGCCGGCCTGATCAGCTGGATCCTGCTCGATCAGCGCACCCGCCGACGCGAGCTTGCCGAACTGGAGGCCGCCGGCATCCGCCGGCGCTCCGACAGGACCAAGTCCGGCAAGGCCAAATCCAACAGGGCCAAGATGGAAAAGGACGCGGCCGGAGCAAAAGCGCCATGAGCGCGCCCTCGCAGGAACAACTGGCGCGGGACCGGCCCAGGCGGTTCCGCCTCGTCCTGCTTCTGCCGCTGGCGATTTTTCTCGGCCTCGCCGTGCTCTTCCTGATGCAACTGCTGTCCGGGCGCAACGAGGCGGATGTGCCTTCCGCGCTGATCGGCCAGGCTGCGCCGCCGACGGACCTTCCGCCGCTCGACGGTATGGGCCTGCCCGGTCTCCAGTCAAAGTCCTTCGCCGGCCGCGTCACGCTGGTGAATGTCTTCGCGTCCTGGTGCGCGCCATGCCGCGAGGAACACCCGGTTCTGCTCGCGCTGGCGCAGGACAGACGCTACGCGCTGGTGGCGATGAACTACAAGGACAAGCCGGAGAACGCGCGGCGTTTCCTCGGCGATCTCGGCAATCCGTTCTCGGCCATCGGCGTCGACGAAGCGGGACGGACCGCGATCGACTGGGGCGTCTACGGCGTTCCGGAGACCTTCGTCGTCGGCAAGGACGGCAGGATCGCCTACAAGCATGTCGGGCCGCTCTCGCCCGATTCGGTCAGGACCGAGCTTCTGCCGCAGGTGGAAAAAGCGCTCGCCGCGCCGGGTTAGAAGGGTCCGTCCGGATTCTTGGCTGGAGCACGGCGACAAGGCATCGGAGATGAATGAAATCCGCGCGCATTTCCTCGCCCAGGCGGAAGCCTGCGACAGGTTGGGATCGCCGTTCACCGCGAAACTATGCCGGATACTGGCTCAACAGCTTGACGAAGCGACGCGTACAGGCAGGTCCGTGCTCGGCTGGCGCGGCGACGTCCGTGCCGATGCCGTGGCCCTGCGCCTGTGCGGCGCCTTGCACGAGTTGGTGCTGGCGGGCGCAGACGCCGGACTGGCGGCCTGCTATCCGCCCAATACCGTCGGCGAGGATGCGCTTGCGGCGGCGCTGGTGAGCGCGATCCGCCGCTTTGACGATCGTGTCGCCGCAGGACTCGCCAGCGCGCCGCAGACCAACGAGATCGCCCGATCCGCTCTGCTGCTGCCGGGTCTGCTGGCCATAGCGCGCGAAAACGGATTGCAGATCGACCTCTATGAGATCGGCGCCAGCGCCGGGCTCAACCTTCTGTTCGACCGGTTTCACTATCGTTATGGCGGGGCAGAATGGGGCGACCCCGATTCTCCTGTCAGGCTGGCGCCGGACGTACGGGGCGCGGCGCCGCCGCTCGGCGGAACGCTGTCGGTACGGTCGCGTTCGGGTTGCGACATTGCCCCCATAGACATCCGGGATGCCGCGGCACGGCTGCGATTGCGATCCTATGTCTGGGCGGATCAGCCGGCGCGGCTGGCCCGGCTTGACGCGGCTCTCGCTCTCGCCGCCGAATTTCCGCCACGACTCCTGCGTGCCGACGCCGCCGGTTTCGTCGCCGGGGCGCTGGCTGCACGACACGGTAGTGGCAGTTTCGTGCTCTGCCACTCGATCATGTGGCAGTATCTGCCGGATGCGACGAAGGCGGCGATCACGGCGCATATGGAGCAGGCGGGCGCGACGGCTACGGCAGCGGCGCCCGTACACTGGCTACGCGTCGAGCCGCTATTGGTCAGCGACGCGTTTGCCACGCTGTCGCTGACGCAGTGGCCGGGCGGCGAAACGCGCCATCTCGCCCGTTGCGACTATCACGGCCGCTGGATCGAGTGGTTCGGTCAGCCGTAGATCTGCCGGCGCACCTGGTAGAGCATTTCCGAACGGCTGGCGCGCATATCGGCCAGGTCACGATCGGTAAGGCTGTGGATCTCGTCGACCATCTGGTTGTAGCGCTTGCGCTTGGCGATCGAGTCGCGGGCGCGGGAGACGAGGTTGTCGAACATGGCGAAACTCCTTCGTTTTCGCGGTGCCTTAGCGGCGCCGTTGTTCCTCCCTTGTCGATACGCAGCATGACATGGTGATTGTGCATCGCAATAAAAGATGTCGCAATGCAGCATTGCACCTTGCGCATGGCCGGCGTCGAGCCATGCATGAACAGCCCTGATCCGGGAACCTGCCTCGCCTTTGCCGTGTTTGATGCTATTGTTGGGGCGAAGCGGCCGGACGGCGACGCGCGCGGACCGGCTTCGAAAGGGCCGATGACGGAACGACCCGTATTTAGCGAACGCAACCTGGCTTTCCGGCTGGCCTCCAGCCGGGCGATGACGCGCGCGGCGATCCTCGTCGAGCGCGGCTGGCCGCTGGTGCTGCCGGCGCTGGCCGTCCTGGCGCTGTTCCTCAGTGCGGCTTGGTTCGGGCTTTTCCCGCGTCTTCCCGAAGGCGTGCGGCTGGCCGTCGCCGGCGCTTTCGGCCTGGCTTTCCTCGCCTGCCTTTATCCGCTCCGGTTCTTCCGTCCGCCGGCAGCGGCGGAAGTGGACCGCCGCATCGAGGCGGCTAACGCCTTGCGGCATGCGCCGCTTCAGGTGCAGGCGGACAGGCCGAGCGGCCACGACAGCGCGTTCTCGCAGGCGCTGTGGCACGAGCACCAGAAGCGTATGGCGGCACGTCTCGACCGGCTTGGCCCGGATGTGCCGCGCCCCGGCGTGCCGGTGCGCGACCCGTGGGCGTTGCGCGCGGTCGCGGCGCTGGTGTTCGCGGTCGCACTGGCCTTCTCGTTCGGGCCGCTGGGCGGACGTGTGGGCGACGCCTTCACCGGCCGGTCCTTCGTCGCGCCGGTGCCGCCGCGCATCGACGCCTGGGTGACGCCGCCGGCCTATACCGGCAAACCGCCCGTCTTCCTCAATGCCGGAGCGCAGACCACTGACGAAGCCGGCAAGGCGCCCGACACGTTCAGCGTTCCGGCCGGCAGCGCCCTTACCCTGCGCGTGACCGGAGGCAGCGGTGAGGAAACGCTGAGCTATGCCGACTCCCGCGGCACGGAGCGCGTCATCAACCCGGCCGCAGCAGGCGAAAAGGACGCAAAGACCGCTTCAGCTGCACCGGGCATGGCGGTCCGCCAGTTCGCCGGCAAACTCTCCACCGACGGCGTGCTGACGCTGAAATCGGGCGAGCAGGCGCTCGGCCGCTGGGCCTTCGCCGTCATTCCCGACAAGGCGCCGCAGATCCGCTTCGACGGCGACCCGAAACAGGCGCTGAACGGAACCCTCGAGCTGAACTACCGGCTCGACGACGACTATGGCGGGGCTTCCGCAAAGGCCGAGTTCGCGCTGGCCGAAGACCAGGCTCCCAACGCCCGTCCGCTCTACGAAGCGCCGGACATGCCGCTTTCCCTGCCGCGGCGCGGCGCCAAGGACAATGACGCCCGCACGACCAAGGACCTGACCGAACACGTCTGGGCCGGCAGCAGCGTCAGGCTGACGCTGGAGGCCACCGACGGCGCCGGCCAGGTGGCACGGAGTGAAACCAAAACGTTCACGCTGCCGCAGCGTCCTTTTTCCAATCCGCTGGCGCGCGCCGTCATCGAGGATCGCCGGCTGCTGGCGCTCGACGCCAACGCCAAGCCGCGCGTGCTCGCGCTGATGGACGCCATCACGCTGCGTCCCGAGGACACGTTCGACAACATGGCGCACTATCTCGCCATCATGAGCGCGCGCAGCCGATTGAAGCTGGCCGAGAGCGACGACCAGTTGCGCGACGTGGTGAGCTACCTCTGGGACGTCGCGCTCGGCATCGAGGAAGGCGACCTGTCGGCGGCGGAGAAGCACCTGCGTCAGGCCCAGCAGCACTTGCAGGATCTGTTGAAGAACGGTGCGAGTGACGAGGACATCGACAAGGCGATGAAGGAATTGCGCCAGGCGATGCAGGATTTCCTGCGCGAATTCGCCGAGCGCCATCCGGACCAGCAGAACGCCATGCAGATGCCGAACGGCGCCCAGGAACTGCGCCAGAGCGATCTCGACCGGATGATGGACCAGATCGAGAACCTGGCGAAATCCGGCGATCGCGACAAGGCGCAGCAATTGCTGTCGGAACTGGAAAACATGATGAACAACCTACAGGCCGGCCGCCGCGGCCAGCAGCAGGACCGCGAAGCCGGCCAGATGCGCCAGCAGATGGACAAGCTGGGCGAGATCATGCGCCGCCAGCAGGAGATGATGAACGAGACCTACCGGCTCGACCAGCAGCAGCGCGGGCAGGACGGCGACAATGGCGAAGATCCTTTCGGCGACGATGGCCAGCAGCAACAGCAGGGCGAGAACGGCCGGCCTCAGGACGGCGGCAAGGGCAAGCCGATGACGCCGCAGGAATTCGCCGATGCGCTGAAGCAACTGCAGGAAGGCCAGGGCAAGCTGCAAAAGGACCTGGACAAGCTCGGCAAGGGCCTGGAAGGCATGGGCATGCAGCCGAACGAGGGTTTCGGCGACGCCGGCCGCGAAATGGGCAGGGCCGAGCAGTCGCTCGGCGACGGCGAGGGCGACAACGCGGTCGGCCATCAGGGCCGCGCGCTCGAAGCGTTGCGCAAGGGCGCGCAGGACATGATGAAGCAGATGCAGGCCATGCAGGGCGACGAAGGCGGCAACCAGCCGGGCGGCCGTCAGCAGAACGCCGACCGCGACCCGCTCGGCCGGCCGCGCGCCACACAGGGGCCGGACTTCGGCGATTCGGTCAAGGTGCCGGACGAGATCGACGTGCAGCGGGCGCGCGAGATCCTGGAAGCGATTCGCAAGCGCCTCGGCAACGCGCTGTCGCCCGACATCGAGCGCAGCTATCTCGAACGGCTGCTCGAGCTGAAATAATCAGGAAATGCGATTGCAGCGCCGGCGCTTGGGCCGGCGCGTAGCGAATCAGTTCAGCGCGCGGCCGACGCGTTCACGCAGTTCGGCCAGCGTGAAAGGTTTCTGGACAACGTCGCGGATGATGCCGTGCAGATCCTCGGCACGCTCGCGCTGCTCGGCGTAGCCGGTGATCAGCATGATCCTCATGCCGGGGAAGGCGGAAGCCGCCGCCTTCGCCATCTCGATGCCGTCCATCTCGGGCATGCGGATGTCCGAGACGACAAGGTCGTAACCGCCGGAGGCGGCGCGGATCGCCTCCAGCCCCTGCGCGCCGTCGGCGGCGAGGTCGATGTCGTGCCCGGCGCGTTCCAGCGCGCGGGCGGCCAGGGTGCGGACGGATTCGTCGTCCTCGACGAGGAGAAGCTTTGCCATGCGGCGGACCTTGGCTTCGAATCGTTAAACTTTTCCTGATGACAGGCTTTCCGGCGGCTCAGGCGTCGCCGTGCACGATGCCGACGAAGGGCAGTTCGCGGAAGGCGTGGGCGACGTCCATGCCGTAGCCGACGACGAAGTGATCCGGACAATCGAACCCGACATAATCGGCCTCGAGGTCCGTCTGGCGGCGCATGCGCTTGTCGAGCAGAACGGCAAGCGAGCAGCTTCTGGCGCCGCGCGACAGCATCAGGTCGCGGGTGAATTTCAGCGTCTTGCCCGATTCCAGTATGTCGTCGATCAGCAGCACGTCGCGCCCGGCGACCTCGTTGTCGATGTCGCGCAGCACGCGGACCTCGCCGCTGATCGTGCCGGCCCCATAGCTGGAGATGAAGATGAACTCGACTTCCGGCGAAAGTCCGGCGTCGTGCATGGCGCGAATGAGATCGGCCGCGAAGATGAAGGAACCCTTCAGGACGGAGATGACCAGCAGGTCGTGATAGTCGTGCGCCGCGATTTCCTTGGCGAGTTCGAGGTTGCGCCGAGCGATCGCCGACGCAGAAAACAGCACTTCTATTTCCTTGCCGCGCACCACGGGCATATCTTTCTCCTCGCCGGGATCGATTCTATTCGGCGAAGCCCACGGCCACCGCCGCCACCCCGCTTGTAGGCACGTCGAGCCGACTGGAAAAGGCCAAACGCTGGCCGGACGCCAGCGCGCGGCCGGATGTCCCCAGCGTATAGCGCGTCAGCCTGCCGTCTTCGCCGGTCACGCGGATTTCCAGGGGCGGCAGCACGGCGGCATCGTGACCGTCGTTGCCGGCCTCGCCGTCGACGAACAGCACCGGCTTCCCGCCCGACGAATCGACATGAGAGGTGACGCCGGTGATGGACAGCGCCGCGATCGGGTCGGGGGCCGCGGCGAACAGGGCCGAATGGCGTATCAGCGCATGACCGCCGGAGATCCAGAAGGCGGCGAGCGCCACGGCGACGCCGGCAGCCCAGAACAGAGGACCTCCCCGTACGGAAAAGGGCTGGGCTGGTGCCGACGGCCGCAGCATCGCCATGCCGGCCGGCGAGGCTGCCGATTCGGGCGTATCCTGGTGCAGCGGCGCGGCGGCAGACAAAGGAAACGGATCGGCGCTTGCGGCCGGCGGCAGGACCTCGTAATCGGCGTCGACCAAATCTTGGCCAAGCCCGTTCCCCGCCTGGCCGGAGCCGGCCGGCGCCGGCTCGGTCATGATTTCGCCGGAAACCGGGCGTGCGCTGTCGGCCATCGGATCCCCGATCGTGCGGCTTTGTTCCTGTCCGTTGCTTTTGCGTAAACGGAAATGGTTAACGTTTTCCCACCGGAGTGCTCGTGAACGGCGCAAGACAACCCGATTTTAACCGCCTGTTAACCAACCGAAAGGATGGTCGTCCGGACAAAACGGGCGGCGTGCCGCCGCACAAGAATTCAGGTCGTCGAACGTGATCCGCTTCGAGAATGTCGGCCTCCGTTATGGCATGGGCCCGGAAATTCTCCGCGACATCAGCCTGCAGATACCGGAGCGCTCCTTCCAGTTCCTGTCCGGCCCGTCCGGCGCCGGCAAGACGACGTTGCTCAGGCTCCTGTTCCTGTCGCTGAAACCGACACGCGGCCTCATCACCATCTTCGGCAGGGATCGCTCCCGCATCCCGCGTTCCGAACTGCCGCTGCTGCGCCGGCGCATCGGCGTCGTCTTCCAGGATTTCCGCCTGCTCGACCACATGACCACCTATGAGAACGTCGCGCTGCCGCTGCGCGTGCGCGGGCGCGAGGAGGCGAGCTACCGCACCGACGTGACCGAGTTGCTGAAATGGGTAGGGTTGGGCGAGCGCATGCACGTGCTGCCGCCGGTGCTGTCCGGCGGCGAGAAGCAGCGCGCCGCGATCGCGCGTGCGCTGATCGAGCAGCCGGAGATCCTGCTGGCCGACGAGCCGACCGGCAATGTCGATCCGCAGCTCGCCCGCCGCCTGCTCAGGCTGTTCATCGAGCTCAACCGGTTGGGCACGGCGGTGGTGATCGCCACTCACGACCTCGCCCTGATGGACCAGGTCGACGCGCGCCGGCTGATCCTGTCGGGCGGAAGGCTGGACATTTATGACTGAGCCGTCGGAAGCGTTCGACCAGGCCGGGGTAGCGACGGAAACGGCTGCGGCGACCGGCGAGCGTTCGCAGCGCCGCACCTCGGCGATCGTGCCGGCGCAAAACATCGCCGGCCGTGCGCTGGTCATCGTCATCGCCATCATGACCTTCCTGTCGTGCCTGACCTTCGGCGCGGTGACGCTGGTGCGCGACACCGCCTCGGTATGGGAGAGCCAGATCTCGCGAGAGGCGACGATCCAGATCAAGCCGGCGGACGGGCTGGACATGGAGGCCGCGCTCTCCTCGGCCGCCGAGATCGCCGGCGCCACGAAGGGCGTGAAGTCGGTGAAGATCGTCGATCGCGAGGCCACCGCGCGGCTGCTCGAGCCATGGCTCGGCGCCGGCCTCGATCTGGACGAGTTGCCGGTGCCGCGGCTGGTGGTCATCACACTCGATCCGGACACGCCGCCGGATTTCGAGGCGCTGCGCGGCGCGCTGGGCACGCATCTGCCGACCGCCAGCCTCGACGACCACCGCACCTGGGTCGACCGGCTGGTAGCGATGGCACACTCGACGGTGACGATCGGCGTTGCGGTACTCGTCCTGATGCTCGCGGCCACGGTGCTGACCGTCGTCTTCGCCACCCGCGGCGCAATGGCCGGCAACGGACACATCATCGAGGTGCTTCACTTCGTCGGCGCCGAGGCGCGCTTCATCGCGCGCGAGTTCCGGCGCCACTTCCTCGTCACCGGCATGAAGGGCGCGGCGGCCGGCGGGGTGGCCGCCATTCTCGTCTTCATCGTCTTTTCTTGGTGGTCCTCCCACAGCATGGCGACGCCCGGCGGCGACCAGGCGGCGGCGCTTTTCGGGCATTTCGCCATCGGCTGGTCGGGCTATCTGGGCGTGCTCCTGATGGTCGTGGTCATCGGCGTACTGACGGCCGCGACCTCGCACGCCACCGTCGTCGCCTATCTCAGCGACATCGAGGTCCGGCAAACGGAAGGCTGACGAGCGCGGTTTGACGCATGGGAATGTGGGCCGCGCCCCTATCAAAGGCCGCAATTCGGGATTAACCATGAGACGATGAGCGGTCAGGATTCGATCGAGGCGACCGGCCGGAAGGCGGCGTCGGCCGACGGCGCAGGGAGCTGGCAGCGGCTACGCCGGGCATTTGGCCTGGCAGCGTCGTTGCTGGTCGGCGCCGGCCTGGTCTTCGTGGCCGGGTTCGGCTGGTTTGCCAGCCATGTCAGCCATCTCGCCACGCCAGGCGACCCGCAAAAGGCGGATGCGATCATCGTGCTGACCGGCGGCCAGTCGCGGCTGGACGCGGCGATGGAACTGCTCGAAACCGGCAAGGGCGACAGGCTGCTGATCAGCGGCGTGCATCCTTCGGCGACGCGTCGGCAGCTACAGCACGCGCTGGGCGGCGACAAGCGGCTGTTCGCCTGCTGCGTCGACCTCGACCGGACGGCGCTCGACACGATCGGCAATGCCGAGGAAAGCGCCAAATGGGTGCACAACCACGCCTATAGCAGCGTGATCCTGGTCACCAACAACTACCATATGCCGCGCAGCCTGCTCGAAATGGGCCGGCTGCTCGGCAAGGCCAAGCTCGAACCCTATCCAGTGGTCAACACCAACCTCGACAATGGCGGCTGGCTGACGAAGCCGGAGGCACTGCGGGTGCTATTTACAGAATACAACAAATATCTGCTCGCGCTGGCGCGCGGCGTGCTGCCGCTGAAACCGACGCCGGACGGCATCACCCTGGCCGAAGGCGCGGCCAATCCGGCCCGATAAGCCGGCCCCGTAAACCGTAAGACCCTAAAGACGCGCCAGCTTCGTTTTTCTTTTTCGCGCGATTGGTATAAGCACCTCGCACGATCTCACCGGCTTCCCCGATGCTCCATATCCGTTCGCTGGCCTTCAACCTGGCATTCTATGCAAGTCTGGTCGTCCAGATGATCGTCTGGTCGCCGCTGTATTTCCTGTCGCCGCGCCATAAAGCGTGGTTCGTTCCGAAATTCTGGTCGCGCACGAGCCTCTGGCTCTACAAGGCGCTGGCCGGCACGCGCAGCGACATTGCCGGCATGGAAAACCTGCCGCAAGGCTCCTTCATCCTGGCGCCGAAGCACCAGTCCTTCTGGGATGCGATCGCGTTCTTCCCCTATCTCGACGACCCGCTCTACATCCTCAAGCGCGAGCTGACCTGGATCCCGTTCTTCGGCTGGTACATCCTGAAGATGCGTATGATACCGGTCGATCGCGGCAACCGGGCCAAGGCGCTCCGAGCGGTGGTGAACGCCACCAAGGCGGAGCTGGCCCGCAATCCGCGCCAGTTGATCATCTATCCCGAAGGCACGCGGCGCGCGCCGGGCGATGTGCCAGCCTACAAATACGGCATCGTCGAGCTTTATACGCAGCTCGGCCTGCCGGTCGTGCCGGTCGCCCATGTCGCCGGCCTCTACTGGCCGCGGCGCAAGTTCCTGCGCTATCCCGGAACCATCAAGGCCCGCTTCCTGCCGCCGATCCCGCCCGGACTCGGCAAGGACGAGTTCATGAAGCGGCTGATCGGCGAGACGGAAGCCGGATGCGACGCGCTGCTGGTCGATGCGGCGCGCCAGCCGGGTCACCCGCCGCTGCCGCCGACGGCGGTGAAGCGGCTTGCCGAACTCACCGCCGCGCCGGAGAAATCCGCTTCCAGTCCGTCGTAAGCGGGTTTTGTCCTCGTATTTCGTCAGCCGCCGGGCGCGCTGGCCTCGTCCAGCGCCTTGATGTCGGCGCCGGTCAGCTTCAGCGAGACGGAGCGGATCAGGCTCTCCATCTGCTCCAGGCTGGTGGCGCTGGCGATAGGCGCGGTGACGCCTGGCCGCGCGATGATCCAGGCGAGCGCCGCTTCCGCCGGCGTGGCGTCATGGCGGGCGGCGACCTCGTCCAGCGCGCCGAGGATGCGCAGGCCGCGCGCGTCGAGATATTTCTTCACGCCGCCGCCGCGCGCGCTTTTGCCGAGATCGGCCTGCGAGCGGTACTTGCCCGACAGGAAACCGCTGGCGAGGCTGTAGTAAGTGATGACTCCGAGCCCCTCGGCCATGCACAGCTCGCGCAGCTTGCCGTCGTAACTTGCCCGGTCGTAGAGATTGTATTCCGGTTGCAGCACCTCGTAGCGTGGAAGGCCGCGCAGCTTCGCCATGTCGAGCGCCGCCCGCAACTGGCCGGCATCCAGGTTGGACGCGCCGATGGCGCGGATCTTGCCTGCCTTGATGAGCCTGTCATAGGCGCCGAGCGTTTCCTCGTAGGGCGTCGTCGGGTCGGGCCAGTGCGAAAGATAGAGGTCGATGGCCTCGATCTGCAGGCGGCGCAGCGAGTCTTCCACCGCCTTCTCGATATAGGCGGCGGACAGGTCCTTCCTGCCCTGCCCCATGTCGGAGCCGACCTTGGTGACGACAACCACCTTGTCGCGGCTTTTGCGGTCCTTCATCCATTTGCCGATGATGGTCTCGGATTCGCCGCCCTTGTTGCCGGGAACCCAGCGCGAATAGGCATCGGCCGTATCGATCGCGTTGAATCCGGCATCGACGAACCGGTCGAGCAGGTCGAAAGAGGTCTTCTCGTCGGCGGTCCAGCCGAACACGTTGCCGCCAAAGACGAGCGGGGCGATTTCGAGGCCGGTCTGGCCGAGGGCGCGCTTCTGCAAGGTCTGGCTCCATGCTTGGGGCGTACAGAGGGAATCGGTGCGATGCGGCGCGAGACTAGTCCGGGCGGGACGGCTTTCAAAGCCCGATCACGGTTTCCTGATCAGGTCCGTTTGCCGGCATCGGGCAAAGCGCTGCCGGAGTTCGGCAGCCGGCGCGCCACCGCCTCCAGCCAGTAATCGCGGATGCCCAGCGTTCTGAGATGCTCGACCGTGTTGGTCACATAGGCCTCGTTCGGTCCCGACTGGCCGTGCGCGCCAAAAACCATGCTGGCCGCCGCCGCTTCGTCGAGCGAGCCGGCATATTGCTTATGGTCGCGGTCCACCACATAGGCGATGGCGTCCACGGCGCCGCCGCCCTCAAGACGCACCGCCAGCGTGCGCTCGAGATAGACCATGGTGACAAGCTCGCGCTCGCGCAGATAGCCGATCACCTCTTCGCGCAGATGGCCGGCGACGCGGAAGGCGAGGCCGACGCAGGAGCCGCCGCGGTCCAGCCCGAGCACCAGGCCCGGCCGCTCCGGCGTGCCGCGATGCACATGAGAATAGACGCAGAGCGACCTGCGATAGCCGTACAGACGGGCGCGGCGCGCTTCCACATGTGCGAAACCGGGCCGCCAGATCAGCGAGCCATAGCCAAAAACCCAAAAATCGCCCATATCGCCAAGCCTATGGAGACCGTTTGCCGTGGATGCGGCAGCGACCTGAGACGGATCGCGACCTTCAGATTCGCGCGGCACGTTTCAGGTGTCTGTTTTTCAGCATGTCTTTACCCCGAAACCCTGTCCGCTTCGGGAGACATGCCTTAACGAGAGCAGTTGCATGACGTCAAGCGATCAGAACCGACCCAAGTCCAGCCACGGACTCCTCTGGCTCGTCGGCGTGCTGGCGGCGCTGTTCGCGCTCTACAGCGCCGGATGGTTCTGGACGGCGAACCGCCTGAAGACGGAGACAACAGGACTGATCGCGGCGCTCGCCAGCAAGGGCGTACAGGCCGATTGCGCCAATATGGCGGTGGCGGGCTATCCCTTGCGTCTCGCCGTCACCTGCGACAGCCTTGCCTATCAGGACGACGCGCGCGCCGTGGCGGCTTCGGCGGGCAGCGTCGACGCGGCGGCCAGCCTGTTTGCGCCGCTGTGGCCCTCGGCGGACTTCAGGGGTCCGCTGCGCACCGTGGCGCCGGGGATGACGCCGCTATGGATCGACTGGGACGGCCTCAGGGCGACGACCGCGCTGTGGTGGCCGCTGCCCAGCCGCCTGACGCTCGCCGCCGAGGGACTGTCGGGCCAGACCGATCCGGAGGACGGCGATCCGGTGCAACTGTTCAGCGCCGGCAATGCCGAAGCGGAATTTCGTCCCGTCGGCGGCGATCTCGCCTATAGCGGCCGCGTCTCGGATCTCGAGATCGATGCCGAAGCGATCGGCGGACGCCAGGTGCCGCCGCTCGACGCCAGCGGCGACGCGACGATCAAGAACGGCCTCGCGCTGCTTCGGACGGACGCGCGGAGCCTGCGCGGCCAGTCGATCGACATCGGGAAGCTGCAGCTTTCTTCCGGCGAGGCGCGCGTGACGCTGTCAGGCCCGCTCTCGGTGGACGAGCAGGGCCTGATCGACGCCAGGCTCGAGATCAGGCTGCGCAATCCCAAGGCGGTCGGCGAAGTGCTCGGCGGCATCATCCCGGAAAAAAAGAACCAGATCGAACAGGGCTTTGCCGCGCTCGCCATGCTGGGCGGCGGCGCCATGCCGCTGACCGTGGTGAAGGGCAAGGCTTCGCTGGGCTTTATCCCGCTGGGAAGGATCGGGCCGGTTCGGTAGGCGAGCCTCTCAATCCGTCTGCCGCAGGCTGCGCAGCCGGTCGAACAGCACGGCAAGGATGATCGCGCCGCCGATGAAGGTGCCCTGCCAGAAGGCGTTGATGCCGAGCAGGCCAAGGCTGTTGCGGATCACCTCGATCAGCGCGGCACCGACCAGCGCACCGAAGGCGGTGCCGACGCCGCCGGCCAGGTTGGCGCCGCCGATGACGGCCGCCGCGATCACCTGAAGCTCCATGCCGGTTCCGATATTGGTGGTGACCGCGCCCAGCCAGCCGGTCTGGACGATTCCGGCAATGCCGGCCGAAAGCGCGCAGATCATGTAGACCGCGACCTTGATCGGTTTTACCGGCACGCCGGTCAGCGTGGCAGCGTGCTCATTGCCGCCGATGGCGAAGACATGGCGACCGAACCGCGTCCAGCGCAGTACGAAGCCGGTCAGCAGCGCCAGCGCGATCATGTAGAGCACCGGATTGGCAATACCGAAGAACCAGGCACCGCCGCCGAGCGACAAGAGCTTGGCGTGATCCGGCCCGAACTGGAAGACCACCGTGTTGTTGGACGCCACCATGGCCAGGCTGCGGGCGATGGAGAGCATGCCGAGCGTCACCACGAAGGGCGGGAACCCGAGATAGGCGATCAGGACGCCGTTGAAGGCGCCGATGGCAAGCGCCGTCAGGAGCGCGGCGGCGATGCCGAATTCGATGCCGTGGCCGGCATGCATGGTCACGGCCAGCACCATCGAGGACAGGCAAAGAACCGAGCCGACGGACAGATCGATACCGCCGGTGATGATGACGAATGTCATGCCGAACGCGATGATGGCTGTGAAGGTGATGTTGCGGGTGATGTTGAAGAGGTTGGTCCGCGTCGCGAAGGAATCGGTGGCGAAGGTCAGGAACAGGCAGGCGAGGACGACGGCCAGCACCACCCAGAAGGTCTGGTTGCCGAAAAGCCGCGACCAGAAGGTGTGCTGCTTGTGTGCGATCGTCTGGTCGAGTGTCACTGACATGGTCGGCCCTTGCGATTGGTGTTGAGTGTGGAAATGGTCAAACGGCCTCGATCGCGCCGGTGATCAGCCCCGTCACTTCCTCGGGCGAGCTCGACGCGATCGTCTTGTCGGCGACCTTGCGGCCGCGCCGCATCACGATGACTCGGTCGGCGACGTCGAAGACGTCCGGCATGCGGTGGCTGATGAGCACGACGGCGATGCCGCTGTCGCGCAGGTGGCGGATGAGGTTGAGGACCTCGGCCACCTGGCGCACCGAAATCGCCGCGGTCGGCTCGTCCATCAGCACGATCCTGGCCTTGGACAGCATGGTGCGGGCGATCGCCACTGCCTGACGCTGGCCACCCGACATGCGGCGCACGAGGTCTCGAGGCCGCGTTTCCGACTTCAATTCGGCGAATATCTCGCCGGCACGGCGATACATCGACGCGTAGTCGAGGACGCTCAAGGGACCGACCCCGCGGCGCAATTCGCGACCGAGAAAGACGTTGGCGGCGGCCGTCAGGTTGTCGCAAAGCGCCAGATCCTGGTGCACGATCTCGATGCCATTGCGGCGCGCATCCACGGGGCGATGCATGACCAGCTCGCGACCATCCATGTGCATGGCGCCATGGCTGGGGCGGAAATTGCCGGCGATCATCTTGACCAGCGTCGATTTGCCGGCGCCGTTGTCGCCCATCAGGCCCACGACTTCGCCCGGCTCGATCGACAGCGAAACGTCGTTGACCGCCTGAATCGCCCCGAAATGCTTCGAGACGTTCGCGAGTTCCAGAACAGCCACAGTGCTCCTCCCAGGCTGGGGCCATGATCGTCCGCCACGCGCTCCTCCCGCGCCGCCGACGGTTCATTTACGCAAACGGCCCAGCCTGCGTCAATTGTCGGTCGCCTAATTTTGTCTGACAAATAGCATTGACGGAATGGCGGGCGCACTATTAGCTAACAGCCGCAGAAAGCTTGGAGGAAACTGCGGAGCGGGCCTGTTCCGTTCCTTTTGTCATGATGGTTCAAGGGAGGACCGCCTACATGAAGAAATCGATTCTGCTCGCCGCGGCCGCAGCGCTTATGCTCGGCGCCGGCCCTGCTCTGGCCAAGAAACAGCTCGTCATCGTCGTGAAGGGTCTCGACAACCCGTTCTTCGAGGCGATGCACCAGGGATGCGAGAAGTGGAACTCGGAGAACAAGGATTCCGAATACGAGTGCTTCTACACCGGTCCCGCCTCCACTTCGGACGAGGCCGGCGAGGCCCAGATCCTGCAGGATATATTGAGCAAGCCCGATACGGCGGCCGTCGCGATCTCGCCGTCCAACGCGCCGCTGATCGCGCAGACGATCCGCTCCGCCAATCCGTCGATCCCGATCATGACGGTGGACGCCGACCTCGCCAAGGAAGACGCCAGTCTGCGCAAGACCTATCTCGGCACCGACAACTACCTGATGGGCAAGAAGATCGGCGACTATATCAAGAAGGCGATGCCGAAGGGCGGCAAGATCTGCACCATCGAGGGCAATGCCGCGGCCGACAATATCCTGCGCCGCGCGCAAGGCATGCGTGATTCGCTTTCGGGCCAGGAAGGGCTTGCCGAGCTGAAGGGCGAAGGCGGCTGGACCGAAGTGGCCGGCTGCCCGGTCTTCACCAACGACGACGGCGCCAAGGGCGTGCAGGCGATGAGCGACATTCTCGCCGCCAATCCGGACCTCGCCGCCTTCGGCATCATGGGCGGCTGGCCGCTGTTCGGCGCGCCACAGCCCTATCGCGACCTGGTCGGGCCGCTGAAGGACAAGCTCGCCAGCAACGAGTTCGCCATCGGCGCGGCCGACACGATCGGCGACGAGGTGGCGATCGCCAAGGACGGTCTCGTCACCGCGCTGGTCGGCCAGCGTCCGTTCGAGATGGGTTACAAGGCACCTTCGGTGATGATCGACCTGATCGACGGCAAGAAGGTCGACGATCCGGTCTTCACCGGTCTCGACGAGTGCACCAAGGATACGGTCGACACCTGCATCCAGAAATAGGATCGTCCGAATCGGGAAACGACGGCGCGGCTTCGGCCGCGCCGTCTGGTTTTTGTTGAAGGGCCTGCGGCGGCGGGCCGGTACGGAGGTTGTCATGGCCAAGCGCATCATGTTCACCGGCGGCAGCGGCAAGGCGGGCCGCCATGTCGTGCAATACCTGCTCGACCAGGGCCATCAGGTGCTCAATCTGGACACGAAGCCGCTCGACAACCCAAAAGTGCGCACGCTCATCACCGACATCACCGACAGCGGCCAGGTGTTCAATGCGTTGTCGAGCTACATGGGACTGCACGAATTCGACCCGTCGCTCAGGCCGCAGCCGGTGGACGCCGTGGTGCATTTCGCCGCCATTCCGCGCATCATGATCGCGCCTGACAACGAACTGTTCCGCATCAATGCGCTGGGTACCTACAACGTCGTCGAAGCGGCGGTGAAGCTCGGTATAAAAAAGATCGTCATCGCCTCCAGCGAGACGACATACGGTCTGGTATTCGCTCACGAGCCGAGGAACCCGGCCTATTTCCCGCTCGACGAGGACTACGACGTCGATCCGATGGACAGCTACGCCTTGTCCAAAGTGGTCAACGAAAAGACCGCGCGCGCCTTTGCCCTGCGCTCCGGCTTCGACATCTATGCGCTACGCATCGGCAACGTCATCGAACCGCACGAATACGACCTGTTCCCGAAATGGTTCGCCGATCCGGGTTTCCGCAAGCGCATCGCCTGGAGCTATGTCGATGCGCGCGATCTCGGCCAGCTGACCGACCTGGCGGTCGCGAAGGACGGGCTGGGCTTCCAGGTGTTCAACGCGGTCAACGACGAGACGTCGTCCGACCTGCCGACGGCCGAACTGCTGGAACGCTTCTATCCGGGCGTCCCAGTCAAGCGGAAACTCGGCGAATTCGAGACGCTGCTGTCGAACAGCAAGGCGCGCGAGATGCTCGGCTTCAGCCCGAAGCATCGCTGGCGCGACTACGTGCCCGGCTTCGCCTGAGCCCTGGACGGCGAACGGGCGCGCTTGCCGAATCGTAAACCATGCGATGCGGCGACGGCGCCGCCGGACTTGCGCGGCAACGGCGATTGGGGCCACTTTGCCGCCTTCGGTGGAGCGCGGGGAAAGGCATGGCCGATCTCGGGCAGGCAGCAACAGGCGGTCGCGACGACGCCGCGCGGCGGTTTTTCCGCTCGCGCTGGCGTGGCACGGTTCCGCTCGGCAGGCTGATCTGGCGCGACATGATGCTGGTGGCGTCCGCGCTGAACGCCCTGGCGTCGATGCTGGCGCTCTGGCTGCTCGGACTGGGCACGCCGCCGCTCGTCGCCCTGCCGATGCATTTCGCCCTGCTGCCTTACAACCTGTTCCTGGCGCTGTGCGTGTGGCGCACCGCCGAGCGGACCGGTGGCAGCACGGTGGGCTATATGCTGCTTGCGACGGCATGGCTGGTGCTGGTGACAGTCATCTGACACAGCCGGTCCGCGCCACGTGAGAACGAGCCGCCAAAGCAAGAACGACCGCCCTTTCGGGCGGCCGCTCGTCTTGTCTGCGACTGTCGCGGGCCGGTCAGCCGGCGGAGGGCTCGAATTTCAGCGCCACGCCGTTGATGCAGTAGCGCAACCCGGTCGGCGGCGGACCATCGGGAAAGACATGACCGAGATGGCTGCCGCAGGTGGCGCAATGCACCTCGGTGCGCACCATGCCGTGGGAACGGTCGGTGGTGGTCTCGACCGACCCCGGCACCGGATCGTTGAAGCTCGGCCAGCCGGTGCCGCTCTCGAATTTCAGCGTGCTTTCGAACAGCGGGGTGTCGCAGCCGGCGCATCTGAAGGCGCCCGCGCGCTTTTCGTAAAGCAGCGCGCAACTGCCGGGGCGCTCGGTGCCGTGGCCGCGCATGACGTCGTACTGCTCGGGCGTCAGCAGGGCGCGCCATTCGGCGTCGGTGCGGGTGACGGGATAGGCACGGGTGTCCATGATGATCTCCTGCCTTGTCGGCTTTTTATCGGCCGGCTTGCCGCCGGTTCCAACGATCAATTCGTTTCGATACAGGCATTCGTTACCCCGGATAGTCAGCGCCACGACTTCATTGCTGGCGTGACAATTGCCTGGTCGCTGCCTCCAGCCCTGCCAGCGTAAGCGGATACATGTGCTCGCCGAAGATATCGCGGATCATGCCGATCGAGCGGGTGTAGCCCCAGTGCTTTTCCGGCACCGGGTTGAGCCAGACGGCGTGCGGCCATTGGCCGAGCAGCCGATCGAGCCAGACCGCCCCGGCCTCTTCGTTCCAGTGCTCGACCGCACCGCCGGACATGGCGATCTCGTAGGGACTCATGGAGGCGTCGCCGACCATGACGACCTTGTAGTCCGGGCCGTATCTGCGCAGCAGGTCGTGCGTCGCAACCGTCTCGGAACGGCGGCGGTTGTCCGTCCACACGGCCTCGTAGGGACAATTGTGGAAGTAGAAATAGTCCATGTGGCGGAACTCGGCGCGGGCGGCCGAAAACAATTCCTCGACGAGGGCGACATGGTCGTCCATCGAGCCACCGACGTCGAAGAACATCAGGAGCTTCACCGCATTGCGCCGCTCCGGCCGCGTCTGCACGTCGAGATAGCCGTGCTCGGCGGTGGCGTGGATGGTGCCGGGCAGGTCGAATTCCTCCGCCGCGCCCTCGCGCACCCAGCGCCGCAACCGTTTCAGCGCCACCTTGATGTTGCGCGTGCCGAGTTCCACCGTATCGTCGAAGTTCCTGAACTCGCGCCTGTCCCACACCTTGACTGCGCTGCGATGCCGGCTTTCGTGCTGGCCGATGCGCACGCCTTCGGGATTGTAGCCATAGGCCCCGAAGGGCGAGGTGCCGGCGGTGCCGATCCATTTCGAACCGCCCTGATGCCGGCCCTTCTGCTCCTCCAGCCGCTTGCGCAACGTCTCCATGAGGGTATCGAAGCCGCCGAGCGCCTCGACCAGTTTCTTCTCCTCGTCGGTCAGGTGCTTTTCCGCCAGTCGTCGCAGCCACTCCTCCGGCAGATCGGCGACATCGATACCCTCTTCGCCGGACAGCGCCTCCAGCCCCTTGAAGACATGCGAGAAAACCTGATCGAAGCGATCGATGTGGCGCTCGTCCTTCACCAGCGCGGCGCGGGCGAGATAGTAGAAGGCCTCGACATCGTAGTCGGCGATCCCCGCCTCCAGCCCTTCCAGCAGCGAGAGGTATTCCCTGAGCGAAACAGGAACTTTCGCGGCCTTGAGCTCGAGGAAGAAGGGGAGGAACATTTTCTCCTACAGCAGATCGTACTCGATGAAGCCCGTCCGCCGCGCCACGCGGTCGTAGAGTTTTCGCGCCGTGGCGTTGGTCTCGTGGGTCATCCAATAGACGTTTTTGACACCGATCTTGCCCGCTTCCCGCCTCACCGCCTCGATCAGCGCGGCGCCGACGCCCCTGCCGCGCGCGTCCGGATCGGCGAACAGGTCCTGCAGGTAGCAGTTGTCGACCAGCGACCAGCAGGAGCGATGATAGAGATAATGCGTCAGGCCCACGGCCTTTCCGTCCAGCAGCGCGATGAAACCCTTCGGCTCGAATGCGCCTTCGCTGAACAGCCGCTTCCAGGTGGTCTCGTAAACCTCCTCCGGCACTGTCGTCTCGTAGAAGGTGAGATAGGCCGTCCACAAACGCCGCCAATCGGCGTGATCGGACGCTTCCAGCGGGCGAACGGTGACGGACATTGTTTTCCTCCGGGTTTCCGCCTTCCTATTGCGCCCGGCAGGCGACGGCGATGGGACAGGCGCGGTTTTCCATTGCCATGCCGCCTTTACGATCCGGCTCCCTGTCGTCGCGCCATGAAGGCCAGCCGTTCGAACAGGTGCACGTCCTGCTCGTTTTTCAGGAGCGCGCCGTGCAGCTTGGGCAGGGCGTTCTTTGCATCGCCGCGCAAATCCTCCGGCGCGACGTCGTCGGCGACCAGCAGGCGGATCCAGTCCAGCGCCTCGGAGGTCGACGGCTTCTTCTTCAGCCCCGGCATCTCGCGGATCTCGTAGAACTGCGTCAGCGCGGCATGCACCAGCTTCTGCTTGATGCCGGGATAATGCACATCGACGATCCGCTGCAGCGTCTCGATGTCGGGAAAACGGATGTAGTGGAAGAAGCAGCGGCGCAGGAAAGCGTCCGGCAACTCCTTCTCGTTGTTCGAGGTGATGATGACGATCGGCCTCACAGCGGCCTTCACCGTCTCGCCTGTCTCGTAGACGAAGAACTCCATGCGGTCGAGTTCCTGCAGGAGATCGTTGGGGAACTCGATGTCGGCCTTGTCGATCTCGTCGATCAGCAGCACGACCTTCTTGCGCGAGGCGAAAGCATCCCACAATTTACCGCGCTTGATGTAGCTGGAAATATCGTTGAAGCGCTCGTCTCCGAGCTGGCTATCGCGCAGCCGCGAGACGGCGTCGTATTCGTAGAGGCCCTGCTGGGCGCGGGTGGTGGACTTGACGTTCCACTCGATGAGGTCGAGGCCGAGCGCCGCCGCCACCTGCCTCGCCAGCTCGGTCTTGCCGGTGCCGGGCTCGCCCTTGACCAGCAGCGGCCGCTCCAGCGCGATCGCGGCATTGACCGCCACCATCAGATCCCTGTCCGCGACATAGGCATCCGTGCCTTCGAAACGCATGGGCTGGCTCCGGTTTGAGTGTGTCCGGTCTAGAAGCAGACGGTGGTGGATGCAACCGGCTGGGCGATCGGCAATGGCGGCGCACCCCTCCCCCTTGTAGTGAGGGGTGAGAGGTGGGGGTGCGCCAACGCTGATTTTATTCCAAGTCGCGCGTTCCCGCTGGCGAACCGCCCAACCACGCTCTATATTGGCCATCGACGGTCTGCGCTTCGCGGCAGGAGAGACATTCCCCGGGGCCTTATCGATCTCGAAGGGAGCTGTCCCTGGTTGGGCTCGTGGGCCTGGCCATACGGCGCCCACCTACTTTGTAGGTTCCCGGGATCAACTTCTCCATCGGTTGCGTGGATCGTCACTTCCCCAAAAAAAATTCGGTCGCCGATGTGCGGTCGCCGCCTTCAGGTGGCGGATGCCCTGGTTTGCTGTTCCTGGCGCAGCGTGGCGATGAAACGCTTCGTCCGCTCACGCTCAGGCCTGCCGAACACCGCGGCGGCCGGTCCCTTCTCTACGATCTCGCCGGCTTCGAGGAAGATCACCTCGCCGGCGACCGTCGATGCAAGGCGCAGATCGTGGGTCGCCATCACCATCGTCGTGCCCTCGTCGGCCAGCCGGCTGAGCACGTCGACCACTTCCTGCGCCAGTTCCGGATCGAGCGCCGAGGTCGGCTCGTCGCACAGCAGCACCCGCGGCGACGGCGCCAGTGCGCGGGCGATCGCCACGCGCTGCTGCTGACCGCCTGAAAGCGTCGCCGGCCAGGCGTCGGCCTTTTGCGCCATCCCGACCTTTTCGAGCAGCGACATCGCCCGCGCGCGCGCTTTCGCCTCCGGCCATTTCAGCACCACGGTCAGCCCTTCCATGACGTTCTCGATCGCCGTTCGATGAGGGAAGAGCTGGAAGTTCTGGAACACCATGCCGGTCTGGCGGCGCAGGCGCTGGATATCGCCGGTGACGACGCGGCTGCCGGTGCCGAAAGTCAGCGCCTCGGCGCCGATGCGCACGGTGCCGGCATTCGGCAACTCAAGCAGGTTGATGCAGCGCAGCAGCGTGCTTTTGCCGCCGCCGGATGGCCCGACCAGCGCGGTCACGCTGCGCTCGGCCATCGATACGGAAATGTCCTTGAGCACGACATTGTCGCCGAAGCGCTTCTCGATGTTCTTCAGCTCGATCATGTCGCTCATGCCCGCGCCTCCAGGAAGCCGCCATAGCGGTTGAGCCGGATCTCGAGCCGCGCCTGCAGCGCCGACAGCACCGAACTCATGGCAAGGTAGAGGAGCGCGGCCTCGATATAGAGGATCAGCGGCTCGTAGGTGGTGGCGACGATGCGCTGGGCAGCCTGGAACATCTCCGGCACGGTGATGGCGGCAGCGAGCGAGGTGTCCTTGACCAGCGAGATGAAGGTGTTGGAGAGCGGCGGCACGGCGGTGCGGGCCGCCTGCGGCAGGATGGTGCGGCGCATCGCCTGGCTCCACGTCATGCCGATGGAATAGGCCGCTTCCCATTGCCCGCGCGGCACCGAGGCGATGACGGCGCGGATGATCTCGGAGGAATAGGCGCCGATGTTGAGCGTGAAGCCGATCAGCGCGGCGGTAAAGGCGTCGAGCAGGATGCCTGCGGACGGCAGGCCGTAGAAGATGAGGAAGAGCTGGACCAGCAGCGGCGTGCCGCGAAAGATCCAGACATAGAAGCGCGCCACCGCCACCAGCGGCTTCGGGCCGAACAGCCGCGCCAGCGCCGTCAGCAGCCCGACGATCAGCCCCAGCACAAAGGACAGCAGCGTCAGCGGCGCGGTGAAGATCAAAGCCGCCCACAGGAGCGTGGGTAGCGAGTTCAGCATCAGTTGCAGCCAGTCCGGCACTCTTTTTCTCCCCGATCGGGCCGCGGAATGAAATTCTTACCTCGACAGTATGCGCTGCCCCTCACCCTTACCCTCTCCCCGTGAAGAACGGGGAGAGGGGACCGCCAAGATTGCAGCCAGCTCGCCTCTCCCCGTGCTTTACGGGGAGAGGATGCCGGCAGGCAGGTGAGGGGCGGCGCCTTACGCCCGAAACCTACGATTACCGGCACCACATGAAAAGCGGCGCCCGGAAACCGCGCGCCGCCTCAACCTTACGGACAAACCTGCCCGCTGCAAACGCCCCTTACTGCGAGACGTCCTGGCCGAAATAGGTGTCGGATATCTTCTTGTAGGTGCCGTCCGCCTTGATGTCGGCCAGCGCCTTGTTGATGGCGGCGACCAGCTCGGGATCGCCCTTGCGCACGATGACTCCGGAATGGTCGGCGTCCGCTTCCTGTGCGGCGATCTTCACCGGAGCGTCGGGCTTGTGCTTCTTGAAATCGTAGAAGGACAGGCTGTCGTTGATGGTGGCGTCGGCGCGGCCGGTCAGCACGAGCTGGATCGACTGGTCGAAGCCGTCGGTGCCGACCAGTTCGGCGCCGTTCTTCTCGGCCAGCTTGCCGAAGTTCGAGGTCAGCGACTGCGCCGACTTCTTACCTTTCAGGTCGGCGAAGCTCTTGATGTCGGCATTGTCGGCCTTGACGATCAGCACCGCCTTGGAGGCGATGTAGGGATCGGAGAAGTCATACTTCTTCTGGCGCTCCTCGGTGATGCCGACCTGGTTGATGACGGCATCGTAGCGGTCGGCATCGAGTCCGGCAATCAGGCCGTCCCACTTGCCTTCCATGAATTTCGGCTCGACCCCCAGCCGCTTGGCGATCGCGCGGCCGATCTCGACGTCGAAGCCGACGAGCTTGTTGTCGGCGTCGTGATAGGTGAAGGGGGCGTAGGTGCCTTCGGTGCCGATGCGAAATTCGCCCGACTTCTTGATCTTGTCGAAATCGGCGCCGGCCTGGGCGGAAGCGATAGCCGCAAGCGACAACGCGCCAGCGGCGAGGAGGGTGAGAAACGGCTTCATGACTGTGTGATCCTGAGTTGAACCGGCGATGCGGCCGGCACGTGGGCGCGGAATGTGTCAGAAACGAAGCAATGATTTAAGGAATAATATTTCTGTTTCCAGATGATATTGGAACGAAATTCCAATCTCCTGCCCCGCTTTCGTTACCATCGCGTCGCACGAGACGGCTGGGCCGCCCGCGCGGCGGAACCTTGTCTGCCGTGTGTCGTTATAAGCGGTTGTAGGGCGTGGCGGACCTGTTTCAAGCCCCCCGCCTTCTCGAAAACCGCTGAAGGGAGCGACGGGATGATGCAGGACAGCGCCGGGCGCAATTTCGTCAGGGCGGCCATGCGCGCGCCCTATCTTCAGCGCGACGAGGAGCACGATCTGGCCTGCCGCTGGAAGGAAAAGCACGACCAGCAGGCGCTCCATCGCATCACGCTCGCCCATATGCGGCTGGTGATTGCGATGGCCGCCAGGTTCAGGACCTTCGGCCTGCCCGTCTCCGATCTCGTGCAGGAAGGGCATGTCGGGCTACTGGAAGCGGCGGCCCGCTTCGAGCCCGAACGGGAGGTGCGTTTCTCCACCTACGCCACCTGGTGGATCCGCGCCTCCATGCAGGATTACATCCTGCGCAATTGGTCGATCGTGCGCGGCGGCACCTCATCGGCGCAAAAGGCACTGTTCTTCAACCTGCGTCGGTTGCGCGCCCGGCTCGCCAACGGGTCGGAGCCGCTTTCGAACGACGCGCTCTATCACGAGGTTTCGGTCGCGCTCGGCGTATCGGAAAAGGATGTGGCGATGATGGATTCGCGGCTTTCCGGTCCAGATTCCTCACTCAATGCACCGCTGGCCGACGAGAGCGGATCGGCCGAGCGGCAGGACTTTCTCGTCGACGACGAGCCGCTGCCGGACGAGATCGTCGGCGAGACGATCGACCTCCAACGCCGCGCCGACTGGCTGCGAACGGCGCTTTCGGCGCTCAATGACCGGGAATTGCGCATCATCGAACAACGCCGGCTGACCGACGAGGGCGCCACGCTGGAGGAACTCGGCTCGGTGCTGGGCATCTCGAAGGAGCGGGTGCGCCAGATCGAGGTTCGGGCGCTGGAAAAGCTCAAGGCCGCGCTGGTCGAGCAGAACCCGGAATTCCTGGCGAGGGCCGCGTGAGCGACACCAAACGGCCCGCTAACGAGCGAAGCAGATAGCGCGTCATCCCGGGCTGCGAGCCGCGAATCACGACCCTACCTGTCCGTAATGATCTTGACCTTGTCACCGGTCGAGACATTGCCGGCGGGGCCGATCGCGTTGAGGACCTTGAAGAGGTCGAGCTTGCGGTCGACGCCCACCATCTGCGCCGCCAACGTTCCCATCGTCTGCCCTGGCCGCACGGTCGCGACGCGGATGCGCAGCGGTTTCAACGCGGCCTTTTCGGCGGGGCTCAGGATGCGGAACGAGCCGCTCACCGATTGTGCGACCTGGCTCAGCGATCCGCTGGACACAGGCGCCGCCGTCAGCAGGCGATAGACCTGATCGCCGGCGCGGATGACGGTGATGTCGAACTGCCAGCCGTCGGCTCTGGCATGCGCCTGCGCCGCTTCGTTTCCATTGATGGTCGTCTGGCGGATGCTCGACGGATCGAGGCCGGCCACCCAGCCGCTCTTGATATAGTCGCTCAGCGAACGGCCCGCGTCGATCTTCACGCCGTCGAAGCGGATGGCCATGTCGCCGGGGCCGGTGGCGGTGACCGCGGCGGCCGAATTGTCGATGATGAAACCGTCCGGCACCGAAAAGGCGACGCCGAGCTTCGGATGCAGGAACGTGTTGCCACGCACATAGCCCTCGTCGGGCGTGTCGCCGTAGAGCAGGCCGTCTATGCCCGCCAGGAACGAATCGCGGTCGCGGGTGCCGACGCCCGGAGGGCCGAAGGCGCGGGCGTGACGCTGCGCCAGCTCGATGCGCTGAGGCGTGTTCGGATGCGTGGCAAGGAAGTCGAGGCTGGCGTCGGTGGCGCCGCTGACAGAACGGAAGTCGGTATAGGCCGACATGGATTGCAGGAAGCGGCCGGCGGCATAGGGATCGTAGCCGGCCTCGCCGATCGACTTGATGCCGATGGCGTCGGCTTCCAGCTCCTGGTTGCGCGAGAACTGGGCCAGCCTGAGCTTGTTGCGGATGAGCGCGGCCTTGGCGGCCGGGCTGTCGCCCAGCACGTCCGCGACCACCTTGGTGGCCAGCCCTTCCTCGGCTTCCAGCTTCTGCCGCGCCAGCCCGTGATTGGCGGTGACGTGGCCCATCTCGTGCGCGATGACGGCGGCGAGTTCGGCCGAATCGTTTGCCAGCGCCAGCAGGCCGCGCGTGATGTAGAGATAGCCGCCCGGCAGCGCGAAGGCGTTGACGTTGGGGGAATTGAGGATGGTGATGCGGTAGGTCTGCGTCGGGTTGGCCGACACGGTGGTCAGGTTGCCGACGACCTTGGCGACCATGCGCTCCAGCTTGGGGTCGGAATATTCGCCGCCATAGGTGGCGAGGATGCGCGGATGTTGCGCCTTGGCCAGTTCCGCAAGCCTGCTGTTGGCCGAGAAATTATCGACGGTGACCGGCTTGTCGGATGGCTGGAAGCTCGATTCCTCAACCGAATCCGGCATCACCGTCTGGCAGGCGGCGAGCACGAGCAATCCCGCCAGCACGCCGAGGCGGGCTCGCCAGCTCATGCGGGTCGTATCAAGGCCCGTCGACAGTGTGGCTTCCTTTCCGATTCGCCGCGATCATCGGACCCGTCTGCCTAACCCGTTTCAAGCGACGGCTCCAGTCGCTTCGGGTGGCCGCTGGTGGGTCCAGCAAACAATATCCGGTCTTTGACCGTCAATTATGTCGGCTTGCGGGCAATATCGCGTGATCGACCGCCAGCGCCGATATAGCGCTGGAACGCCTCGGGTCCAGAGCTGGAAAAGAAATCGCTTGCGTCGCCCGTCGCGGCGACGCGCCCGTCCTCGAGGAAGACGACCGAGCCGGCGATCCGTTCGGCGTCCTCCGGCTGATGGGTGACGAAGAGCACCGTCATGCCCTGTTCGGCATGCAGGGCAAGGACGAGGTCCAGCATGTCGGCGCGCAGCGCCGGGCCGAGCGAGCCGAACGGCTCATCCAGCAGCAGGACCGGGCGCGCCCGCACCAGCACGCGTGCAAGCGCCACGCGCTGGCGTTCGCCGCCCGAAAGCTCGCGCGGCAGGCGCTTCTGCTTGCCGGCCAGGCTGGTGCGCTCGAGCGCCGCCGCGATGTCCGTGCGATCCTCGGAAGACAGGCGCAGCGACGGCGAGCGCCCGAGCCCGACATTGTCCTCGACGCTGAGGTGCGCGAACAGATTGTTCTCCTGGAACACCATCGATACAGGACGGGCGGCGGGCGGCGCGCTGGTCACGTCGTTGCTGCCGATCCAGACACGGCCGCTGCGGGGCGTCTCGAAGCCGGCGACGAGATTGAGCAGTGTCGATTTCCCCGATCCGCTCGGCCCCATCAGCGCCGTGATCGCACCGGCCGCGAAGGTCACGTCGAAGGAGAAGGCAGTCTCGCCATAGCTGAAGGCGAGCTTCTCCAACCGCACGGCGGCCCCGTTTTCTGCTGTCGCGCTCATGCGCTGCGCTCCCTTCCCAGCCTGTCGGCAACGAGCATAAGCGACAGGCATACCACGCCGAGCCACAGCGCAAGGCCCGCCGCATCCTCGGTGCGGTAGCTGCCCATGCGGGCCAAGAGCAGATAGGGCAGTGTCTGCACCTCGTTCGAGCCGAACAGGGCGATGACGCCGAGATCGCCGAGCGAAAGCGCCGTGGCGAAGGCGAGGGCGGTTGCCATCGGTCGCCGCAGCGACGGCCAGTCGATCAGCATGAGGCGCGTCCAGCCGGCGACGCCGAGCTGGGCGCACAGGCGCTCATGCCGTTCGCTCGCCGCGTCATAGGCGGGCCGGACCGCGCGGATCGCGAAGGGCATGGCCATGACGGCGTTGACCACGACCACCATGACCGGCGCCACGGCGAAGACGTCGCCGAAATGGCGCAGCGCCATGAACCAGCCGGCGCCGACGACGATCGGCGGCACCACCAGCACGAAACCGGCGCCTGTGCCGGTCATGAATTCAAGGACCGGACGGCGCTTCCCGAGAGACAGCGCTCGCCGCGCCACGGCGAGCGCCAGAGAGAGCGCCGTCGAAAGGAACGCCGACAGGAAGGCGAGCAGGACCGAGGTCACGGTCGCCCGTCGCACCGCGTCCTCAGCCGCCAGCCGCGCGAGGTCCGCCTGAAGTCCGGCGGCCACGGTGGCCAGCATCGGCCCGGCAACGAACAGCAGCGCGACCAGGATCAACGCAGCGTCCAACACCGTTCCCGCCGCCGAGTTCGGCATGTAGCGGCGTGGCGCCACCGGCAGATTGGCATCGCCCGTCATATCCGTGCCGAGCCTGGCCAGCAGGGCGACGACGGCAGCGGTCAGCGCCACCTGCAGGAGGGTCAGCGCCACGGCCCGCGCCGGATCGAAGTCGAAGCGAAGTGCCTGGTAGATCGCGACCTCCAGCGTCGAGGCAGCCGGACCGCCGCCCAGCGTCAGCACGATGGTGAAGGAGGTGACGCACAGCATGAACACGAGCCCGGCGATCCCCGGCAGCGCCTGCCTGAGCGCCGGCCATTCGATGAGCCGGAACGCCGCGCCGCCGCCCATGCCGAGCTGGCTCGCCAGCCGCCACTGATCGCCCGGAACGGCCTGCAACGCCTCCAGGAACAGCCGGGTGGCCAGCGGTAGGTTGAAGAAGACATGCGCGACCAGAATGCCGGCAAGGCCGTATATGCCGGGCCACTGTCCGCTGGAGAGCCCGGACAGGAAGCCGGCGAAATAGCCGGCGCGACCATAGAGCGACAGGACGCCCAGCGCCGCGACGATCGCCGGTAGGGCCAATGGCACGGCGAAGAGCTGGAGGATCAGCGTGCGGCCTGCAAAACGCGGATGCCGCGCCAGAGCCCGGGCGACGAACAGGCCCGGCAGCACGGACAGCAGCGTCGAGAGCGCTGCCTGCCACAGCGTGAAGCGGGCGACGCGAAGAAGATAGGGATCGAAAGCCGACAGCGCCCCGGACGGGTCGCCCACGCCTTCGAAGATCAGCCCCGCGAACGCTCCGCCGATCAGAACGGCGATGAAGGCCAACGCGACGATGCCGGCAGCGATACGCCCGTCCCTCCCCCCTGAGGGGAGGGTGGCGGCAAAGCCACCGGGAAGGGTCGCCTTCACCAAACTTGACGCCGGCTTCTGTCCAGCACCGGCTCGACCGACCCCCTCAGTCGCCGGAACCTGCCCTCGGGCCGGCCTTTGGCCGGACCCGGGGGGCGACACCTCCCCCTCAAGAGGGGAGGATCTGCCGCGTCTCACTTGCTCATCACGCCGAGCCATTCGTCCACCCAGGCCTTGCGGTTCTTCGCGACCTCCTCGGGACTGAACATCAAGGTCTTGGCCGGCTTCACGAGCTTGTCGAAAGCCGGATCGAGCGGCTTGTCGGTTCTGCCCGCAGGATACATCCACTGCGTTTCCGGAACAGCGTCCTGGAAGCCCGGCCCGGTCATGAAGGCGATGAATTTCCGCGATAGCGGGTTTTTCTCCCCATTAACGGTGATACCGGCCACTTCGATCTGCAGGTAGTGGCCCTCCGAGAAGGAGGCTGCCTGATAGCGATCGGTCTTTTCCGAAATCATGTGGTAGGCCGGCGAGGTGGTGTAGGACAGCACCATCGGCGCCTCGCCCTTGGTGAACAGGCCGTAGGATTCGCTCCAGCCCGGCGTCACGGTCAGCACCCGGTCCTTCAGCTTCGCCCAGGCGTCGGCGGCCTTGTCGCCGTAGACCGATTTCATCCACAGCACCAGGCCGAGGCCGGGCGTCGAAGTGCGCGGATCCTGGATAGCGATCTTCTGGCTCGGATCGCCCTCCACAAGGTCCTTCAGGCTCTTGGGCGGTGCCTTCATCTTTTCGGTGTCGTAGACGACGGCGAAATAGCCGTAGTCGAAAGGCACGAAGGTGTCGTCGCTCCAGCCGCCGGGCACGTCGACGTTCTCGACGGGACCGTGCGGCGCGAACAGGCCGGTCGCCTTCGCCTCGGCCGTCAGATTGGTGTCGAGACCGAGCACGATGTCGGCCTTGGTGGATTTGCCTTCCAGCTTGACGCGATTGAGCAGCGCCACGCCGTCCTCGACCGAAACGAAATTGACCTCGCAACCGCATTCGGCCTCGAAGTTCTTCTTGACGACGGGTCCGGGACCCCACTCGGCAGTGAAGCTTTCATAGGTGTAGACGGTCAGCTTGTCCTTGGCCGCGGCCGGCAGCGCCGGCAGGGCGAGAGCAAGGGTGGAGATCAGCACGGACAGTCTTTTGCGCATCGGCGCCTCCTTTTCATCAAACAAGGGAATTGGCGCCTGGGGAAGCGTCTAATCCCTCCGCCGGTACAAACCGGATCAGGTTCAGCGGGTTGGCCTCGAAGCCTCTCAGCCGGATCGACGTCCGGCACCCCGTTAGAGCGCTTCGAGACATAGGGCCGTCTCCGCAACCGCGCAAGCGAATGTTGGCTCCCGTTCGGGACGAAACGGCCGCGCGCCGCTTCCGTTTCCGCGAACGCCCTGCTATGGCGCTGGCCCGATGAGCACCTTCACCATCCTTCTCGGCGGCGAACTGATGCGCACGCCCAGGCTCGATTGCCAGATCACCGGCAGCCGGGTGATCGCGGCGGATGCCGGCATGGCGCATGCGGCGGCGCTGGGCGTCGTGCCGGAGCTGTGGGTCGGCGACTTCGATTCCGCGCCCGGCGACCTGCCGGCGGATCTGGCGGCAGTGCTGAGGCTTGCCTTTCCGCCCGAGAAGGACAAGACCGACGGCGAGCTAGCCGTAGACGTGGCATTGGAACGCGGCGCGACCGCGCTGGTGCTGGCCGGCGCCTTCGGCGGGCCACGCGCCGACCACGCGTTCCTGCACATGACGCTGGCCCTGCGGCTGGCCGAAGCCGGCCATGAGGTCGTCCTGACCAGCGGTTCGCAAGAAGGATTGCCCTTGCGCGCCGGGCATATGCGCTTCGATTTCGCCGACGGTACGCTGTTCTCGATCCTCGGCTTTTCCGATCTCGCCGGGCTGTCGATCACCGGCGCGAAATGGCCGCTCGATGCGGTGCGGGTGCCGTTCGGCTCGTCGCTCACCATCTCGAACGAAGTGCGCGGGCGGCTGGAGATCACGCTCGGTTCCGGCAGGGCGCTGCTTCTGGCGCATCCTTATCCGTAGGTCATGCTTTGAACCTGAGCGGTATCGAATTTACCCCTACCCCTGCCCCCTCTCCACAAGGGAGAAGGGCAGTTGCCGCGCGCCCAAAGTTCCCCTCCCCCCTCTGGGAAGGGGCTAGGGGTGGGGGTACAGAGTAGATGGCGCCGCCGCTTCTCAATCTAGCCGGAATAAAACTCACCTTCGGCGGTACGCCGCTGCTCGACGGCGCAGACCTTGCCGCCTCCAGCGGCGACAAGATCGCGCTCGTGGGGCGAAACGGCTCGGGCAAGTCGACGCTGCTTAAGATCGCCGCCGGGCTCATCGAGCCGCAGGACGGCGAGGTGCTCCGCCAGCCGACCGCCACCGTGCGCTACCTGCCGCAGATGCCGGACATGGACGGCTTCGCGACGGTGCACGCCTATGTCGAGGCCGGTCTTGGCCCTGCCGACGATCCGCACCGTGCGACCTACCTGATGGAGCATCTGGGACTGAGCGGCGAAGAAAATCCGGCCAACCTGTCGGGTGGCGAGGCGCGCCGGGCGGCACTCGCCCGCGTCATGGCGCCGGAGCCGGACATTCTTCTCCTCGACGAGCCGACCAACCATCTCGACCTATCGGTGATCGAATGGCTGGAGGAGGAGCTTGCCCGCACCTCGTCTGCTTTGGTCCTCATCTCGCACGACCGCCGTTTCCTCGAACGCGTCTCGCGCTCCACCGTCTGGCTCGATCGCGGCCGGACGCGGCGGCTGGACAGGGGCTTCGCCCATTTCGAGGAATGGCGCGACCAGATCCTCGAAGAAGAGGAGCGCGAGCAGCACAAGCTCGGCCGCCAGATCGTGCGCGAGGAACACTGGCTGCGCTACGGCGTGACTGCGCGGCGCAAGCGCAACATGCGCAGGCTCGGCGAACTCCAGCAGATGCGCCAGCGCTTCCGCACGCATCGCGGCGCCGAAGGCACGGCGTCGCTGGCAGCCAGCGACGCGGCCGAGTCGGGGAAACTGGTCATCGAGGCCAAGGGCATCGCCAAAAGCTTCGGCGATCTCGCGGTGGTGAAGGATTTCTCCACCCGCATCCAGCGTGGCGACCGCGTCGGCCTCGTCGGTCCGAACGGCGCCGGCAAGACGACGCTGCTCAAGATGCTGACGGGTGAACTCGCGCCGGATTCGGGAAGCGTGCGCCTCGGCGTCAACCTAGAGATCGCCACGCTCGACCAGAAACGCGACGCGGCCGATCCGAACGAGACATTGGCGCATTACCTCACCGATGGGCGCGGCGAGACCCTCGTCGTCAACGGCGAGCAGCGGCACGTCGTCTCCTACATGAAGGACTTCCTGTTCAAGCCGGAGCAGGCGCGCACGCCGGTGAAGGAGCTTTCCGGAGGCGAGCGGGCGCGCCTGCTGCTGGCCCGCGTGCTGGCGCGGCCCGCGAACCTTCTGGTGCTGGACGAGCCGACCAACGACCTCGATATGGAGACGCTGGAACTTCTGCAGGAACTGGTCGCCGGCTTTTCCGGAACCGTGCTGCTGGTCAGCCACGACCGCGACTTCCTCGACCGCACCGTGACCAGCGTGATCGCGCCGGAGGGTGGCGGCCGCTGGGTGGAATACGCCGGCGGCTATTCCGACATGCTGACGCAGCGCGGCGGCAGGCGGTTGGACGACCGCAGGACGCAGCGGAAAACCGAGGCCGCTTCCGTTCAGGAAAGGGGTCCGGCTGTCCAACCGAAGGCGGCGGCGAAAAAGCTTTCCTACAAGCAGCAGTTCGCGCTGGACAATCTTCCGAAGAAAATGGAGGCCGTCGCTCAATCGATCGCCCGGCTCGAGAACGCCATCGCCGACCCGGCCTACTACGAGCGTGATCCGGGCGGCTTCCAGAAGACGATCGCCGCACTCGACAACGAGCGTACAACTCTGGCGGCGCTGGAAGAGGAATGGCTCGAACTGGAGATGCTGCGCGAGGAACTGGAGGGGTAGGCCTCCGCTTTTCCCGCGCACAGATCGTTCGACAAGGGCTTGACCTTGTCCGGGCGGCAGGAAGCGAGACGATGGCCCAGAATATCTATGACAGGCCGGATTTCTTTGCCGGCTACGCACAGTTGGAGCGCTCGCGGCTTGGCCTGACGGGTGCGCCCGAATGGCCGGTGCTGAAATCGATGCTGCCCGACCTCGAAGGCAGGCGAGTGCTCGATCTCGGCTGCGGCTACGGCTGGTTCTGCCGCTGGGCGGCCGAACAGGGAGCAGCAGCCGTCACCGGCATCGACATATCCGAAAAAATGCTGGCGAAAGCACGGTCCGACACCGCCAGCGCCGTCGTCACCTACTGCCACGCCGATCTGGAGACGCTTGACCTGGACACGGCAGCCTTCGATCTCGTCTACAGCTCGCTCGCCTTCCACTACCTGCCCGATACGGCAAGACTATATCGCAGCATCCACCGATCGCTTGCAGCCGGCGGACGCCTGGTCTTTTCCATCGAGCATCCGATCTTCATGGCGTCGATGAAGCCGGGCTGGCTGGAGGCGGAGGACGGCAAGCAGATCTGGCGTCTCGACAGCTACGCCCGGGAGGGCGAGCGGCGCACGGATTGGTTCAGCAAGGGCGTATTGAAATACCATCGCACCATGGCGACCACGCTCAACCAACTCGTCTCGGCCGGCTTCACGATCCGTCGCATCGAGGAATTCCGCCCGAGCGACGCCCAGATCGCGCAGATGCCGGCACTCGCCGCCGAAATCGAACGGCCGACATTCCTGATCGTTGCCGCCGACGCATAAGCCAATTTTAGGCAGGATCGCAGGCGCTTTACGACGCTTCTTCCTCGATCGGCAGTTGCGCGACCTCGGGGGCTCCGCCATTCATCAGCGCCGCGATCTGATGGCCCGCCGCGACCGCCGCCACGCACAGGATCATGGAGGCGACGACATTGACCGCTGCCCTGCCCGTCGCACCGCTCCGCAGCAGGTCCAGCGTCTGCAGGCTGAACGAGGAAAAGGTCGTGTAGCCGCCGCAGAAGCCGATCATGACGAACAGGCGCACGTTCTCGGAAACCGGAAACCGTCCGTGCGCCAGCGTCAGCGTTCCGAAGAAACCGATCAGCAGCGAGCCGGTTATGTTGATGATGATCGTTCCCCAGGGAAGGTTGCCGCTGATCGGCAGGGCAAGCAGCGAAACGAGATAACGTGCCAGCGTGCCGAGGGCGCCACCGGCCATGACGATCAGGCAGGTCAGAAACGACATGCACACTCCTTTTCTCCAGAGCGGGCTTTTTCATGCCGGACATGAAAAACCCGCCTTGCGGCGGGTGCTTCGGACGCACTCCCACCGCCGGTTGTCGCGGTAGGAGTCATCAGCCTTGCGGCGGTTTCGGGGGAACTCCATCCCCATCGCGTCCTTCTATAGCACCCGGCGGGAGAGACCGCCAGAGCCAGGAGCGTCAGGCTCGGATTTCGGGCTGCAATTGGACAGGAGTTAGCCCGAGTCTTTCGCCTGCCAGGCCTTCAGCGCCTCGTCGAACACCTTTTCGCCCGGAATTCCCTTTTCCATGGTGAGCAGGGCCCGGCGACCCGATTTATAGACGACGGGGATGTCGATCCAGTCCTGATTGCGCAGCAGGGTCAGGTTGGCGTCCTCATCAGCCTTGGTGTCGTTGAGCGCGATCAGGAAGAAGCCGTCGGATATTTTGGCGGGAATGCCGATCAGCGGACTTCCCGCTTCCTGTTCGGTGCCCTTCATCGCCATACGCAGCACGTTGTCGATGCCGCCGCCGTCGAAGCCGTCGGGCGTCAGGAAGATCATCTCGATGATGTGGCTTGCCGGCAGGGTCTGGTCGGTGTTGCGCCGGATCGTCATGCGAAGCTGGATGTCCTTGCCGGGAATGGTCGCCTCGGCGCGGATCGCCGGTTCGGGCGGCGCATCGCCGCCGGGCGATTCCTGCACCAGCGACCACACAATGCTGCCGGGCTCGGCGGAGCCGTCGGCGGTATTGGTGCGCTCCTCGTAGAAGATCGCCTTCTGCGCCACGGCAACCGACTGGCCCGCGGCCGGCGGCGTGGAGGACGCGGCCGGTGAGCCGCTTTCGCCCGAAGCCGGCGGTGCCGCCGCTCCGGACCGGGTTCCGTCCGCCGGCGAATCGGACGGCGTTGCGGCGCCCGGCGCTGGCGACTCGACCGGCGGCGTACCGGGTGCCGGCGTGGTCAATGCAACCACCGACGTGCCTTCGCCGATATGGTTCTCGCCTCCGGCCGGACCCGGATCGGTCTCCCTGCCGTCCGGCTGCAGCCGTTGCGTGAATTTCTGCGTCTCGCCGGCGGCGGGCTGCGAAGCGGAAGGCTCGGTGGCCGGCGGCACTGTCTCCTCCGGTTCGGCCTTGGCGGTCTCAGCCGGCTTTGCGGGTTCGGCTGGCTCCTGCTTGGCGGTCTCGGTCTTGTTGAGACCGAGCATATCCTCGAACGCATCCTTGTTCAGCCAGATGCCGTAGCCGCCCCCGGCGATGACAGCCAGCGCAACGAGTGCGGCGATCAGTCCGCCGTAGCCACGCCGCCGCTCGGTCGGTTCCTCGTGCAGCCGATGGTCTTCGAACGAGACCGGCTCGTCGTCGAGATCGTCGAATTCGGGCGCCGGCAAGGGCCGGGCCGCACCGGCGCCGCGTTTTTCCGTATCTGCGGAAACAGGCGCGGGGGAAGTCTTCTTCCAGGCCGTTTCGGTGGAAACGGGCTTCGGTTCGTAACCAGTATGCGTGGTCGTTCGCGCTGCCGGTTGTGGCACGGGAGCGGAAGGCTGCGGCCTTGGCGACGGCGCTTCAGTCCTGGGCGCGGCGGCAGTCCTGGGCGCGACAGCGGGTGCCGCGCCGGGCCGCGCATGGTTCGGCTGGTTCCGGTTGCGATCGATGGACGAGAAGATGTTTTCCAGTTCCGCCAGCGGGTCGGTCGAAGAAGGCGGGGCGGCCGGCCTGGCGTAGCCGCCCTCGACCTCTCTGATCGCATCTTCAAGCGCCCGCCTCTGACGCTCCGCCACAGAGGCAGGCGGCGGCGGATCGATCGCGGCGAGCTTGGCCGCGATGGTCGAACGGGCCTTGTCGTAGACGCGCGTGCGCATTTCCGGCGTGGTGTCGCCGAGGCCGTCGAGCGTCTTTTTCAGAACCGCAACGAAATCTGCCATGCTTCAATCGTACCTGTCTTGCTCCCCGGGAGCCATGGTTAGTCTTGAAACGGATCGGTCACAAGTATCGTGTCGTCCCGCTCCGGACTGGTGGAAAGCAGCGCGACGGGCGCGCCGATCAGCTCTTCTATATAGCGCACATATTTAACCGCCTGTGCCGGCAGGTCGTTCCAGGAACGCGCCCCGGCGGTCGTTCCCGACCAGCCTTCCAGCGTTTCGTAGATCGGCTCGACGCGCGCCTGCGCGCCCTGGCTGGCCGGCAGGTAGTCGATCACCTGGCCGTCGAGCCGGTAGCCGGTACAGACCTTGATCTCCGGCATGCCATCCAGCACGTCCAGCTTGGTGAGCGCGATGCCCTTGATGCCGTTCACCGCCACGGCCTGTCGCACCAGCACCGCGTCGAACCAGCCGCAACGGCGCTTGCGGCCGGTGACGACGCCGAATTCGTGCCCTTTGGTGCCGAGGAATTCGCCGATCTCGTTCTGCTGCTCGGTCGGGAAAGGGCCTTCGCCGACGCGGGTCGTATAGGCCTTGGTGATGCCGAGCACATAGCCGACGGCGCCCGGACCAATTCCGGAACCAGCCGCCGCCTGTCCGGCCACCGTGTTGGACGAGGTGACGAAGGGATAGGTGCCATGGTCGATGTCGAGCAACGTTCCCTGCGCGCCCTCGAACAGGATGCGCTCGCCGGCGCGGCGGCTGTCATCCAGAACTTTCCAGACCCTGTCCATGTAGGGCAGGACGGCGCCGGCGACCGAGGTCAGTTCCGCCATGATCGCCTCGTGCGTCGCTTCGGGATGGCCGAGGCCGCGACGCAACGCGTTGTGGTGCGTCAAAAGCCTGTCCACCTTCAGCGGGAGCGTGTCCAAATCCGCCAAGTCCATGACCCTGATGGCGCGACGGCCGACCTTGTCCTCATAGGCAGGGCCGATGCCGCGGCGCGTGGTGCCGATCTTCGTGCCGGAATTGGAGGCGGCGTCCTCGCGGAATCCGTCCAGTTCCCGGTGCAGCGACAGGATAAGCGCCGTGTTTTCGGCGATTTTCAGGCGATCGGGCGTGACGTCGACGCCCTGCTCCTTCAGCTTTGCGGCTTCGGCGACGAAAGCGTGCGGATCGAACACCACGCCATTGCCGATGATGGAGAGCTTGCCTTGGCGCACGACGCCGGAGGGAAGCAGCGAAAGCTTGTAGACCTTGCCGTCGACGACCAGTGTGTGACCGGCATTGTGGCCGCCCTGGAAGCGCACCACCACGTCGGCGCGCTCGGACAGCCAGTCCACGATCTTACCCTTGCCCTCGTCGCCCCACTGCGAGCCGACGACCACCACATTGGCCATGTTCACTATCCCTGAAACAAGCAGAACCGGGCCTGGAAGCCCACGACGAGAGGCTTCTATAGCGTCAACGCCGCTGCCGCGCGACCCCTGATTTCGGCCGCCGGCGCCCGACAGGCACAACGGCTTTTGCCTTGCGCATCATTTACTTGGCGGACCGTTCTCCGTAAGGGACGCGGGTTCGAATCGGCGGATACCGTGTCGCGACACCAGAAAGCCTACGCCTTGCTGCTTTTGACCACCTTGCTGTGGGGCGGCAATTCGATCGCCGGCAAGCTCGCCGTGGGACAGATCTTGCCGATGCTGCTGGTGTTCCTGCGCTGGGTGCTGGCGGTGCTGATCCTGCTGCCCTTCGCCGGCGCCAAGCTGCGCGAAGACTGGCCGCTGGCGAAAAGGCACCTGCCGTTGCTCGTCGCGCTGGGCGGCTGCGGGTTCGCGCTGTTCAACGTCATCTTCTACGTCGCGCTCAACTACACCACGGCCATCAACGTCTCGATCGAGCAGGCGGGTATGCCGATCCTGATCATCGTGGCGAATTTCCTGTTCTTCCGCGTTCGTGCCGGCTGGCCACAGCTCATCGGCGTCATACTGACGATCGCCGGCGTCGCATTGACGGCCAGCCACGGCAGTCCCGCTCAACTGCTCCGCCTCGATATCAATTTCGGCGATGCGATCATGCTCGGCGCGGTGGTGCTCTACAGCGGCTATTCGGTCGGCCTGAGGCTCAAGCCGGCGCTACACTGGCAATCGCTGATCCTCATCCTGTCGCTGTCGGCGCTCGTCATCTCCATGCCGTTCGCGGCTTGGGAAGTCGCCATGGGCAGGGCGCAGTTCCCGGGCCTAGCCGGCTGGGCGATCACGCTCTACACGGCGCTCGGCGCCTCGGTCATTTCACAGGTCACCTACATCCGCGGCAACGAGTTGATCGGCGCCAATCGCGCCGGCCTGTTCATCAACCTCGTGCCGATCTTCGGCACCCTGTTGTCGATCCTTCTGCTCGGCGAGGATTTCCATCTCTACCACGCGCTGGCACTGGCGCTGGTGTTCGGCGGCATCTGGCTGGCCGAACACGGCAGCCGCCGGCTGGCGGCCGCGGAATGACTGTCTCGCCCTGATCCTCCTTACAGGAGGCCAGCCTTCGCCAGATCGCGCATGAGATGGCTGGCGCCGTAGCGCCAAGGCGGACATTCGGTCGACAGGCCGACGCGGTTGACGAGGCGGCCAAGCTTTTCCGAGGCGATGGTGACGATGTCGCCGGCTTTGTGCGTAAAACCCTTGCCGCTTTCGCCACGGTCCTTCACCGGCGCGAACATGGTGCCGAGATAAAGCACCATGCCTTCGGGATACTGGTGGTGCGCGCCCATGGCCGCCGACACCAGTTCCTCGGGCGAGCGGCTGATCTCGGCCATCGAGCTCGATCCTTCCAGGACGAAGCCGTCCTCACCCTCGACCTTGAGGCCGACCACGGCCCGCTTGACGTCGTCCAGCGAGAAGGTCGTGTCGAACAGGCGAATGAAGGGGCCGAGCGAGGCCGACGCGTTGTTGTCCTTGGCCTTGCCAAGCAGCAGCGCCGAGCGGCCCTCGACATCGCGCAGGTTGACGTCGTTGCCGAGCGTGGCGCCGACGATCCTGCCGGCGCTGGATGCGACGACCGCGACTTCCGGTTCCGGGTTGTTCCAGGTGGAAACGGGATGCAGCCCGACATCGGCCCCATATCCCACCGAGGCCATGGGCTGGCATTTGGTGAAGATCTCGGCGTCCGGCCCGATGCCGACCTCCAGATATTGCGACCACACGCCGCGCGCGATCAGCCGCGCCTTGACGCCGGCGGCTTCCGGCGATCCCGGTTTCAGTTGCGAGAGGTCGTGGCCGATCAAGCCGGCGATGTCGGCGCGGATGGCGTCGGCCCGCTCCGGCGCGCCGCGCGCCTGTTCCTCGATCACCCGCTCCAGCAGTGACACGACGAAGGTGACGCCAGATGCCTTCACCGCCTGAAGATCGACGGGCGAAAGCAGGAACGGCTTCGCAGGGTCGCGGCCGGCCGCCATGCTGTTGGCCATGACGGCGGCGAGCGGGCCGATCTCCCGGCCCTCGGCGGCAGCGACGTAAGCAGCGGGATCGGCCATCTCGCAGATGTCGCGGCTGGTCGGCGCCTGGCCGGAGGTGATGTCCAGCACCATGCCGTTCCTGACCGTCACGACCGCCGGATGCGGCCAGCCCTCGGCGACGGCACGGCCAAGGAAGGTTCCGTCTCCCGGAAGGTGGTTCTCGTCCTGCATCGCGTTCGCTCTCCCGCTCATGGTGTCAGATGCAAAGTGACATCCGGATGGTTTCAGCTGTTGTCACAGTGCAGGGTTTCCGTTGGCCACTTCGGTGGAGAGGGCGCGGCGCGAGCGGTGCCCTCTCCACCTGGTTGTGTTCTACGCCGCGCCGACGTCGAACTGCAGCCGCTTGGCCGAGTCGATCGTCTCATGCGCGCGCACCTTGGCGAGCACGTCCTGCGGGAACGGCGCGTCGAGATAGAGCAGCGCGATCGCGTCGCCGCCCGGACGGTCGCGCCCGAGCGAGAAGTTGGCGATGTTGACGCCGTTCTCGCCGCACAGCGAGCCGAGCAGGCCGATGATGCCGGGCGCGTCGGCGTTGGTGGTGTAGAGCATGTGCTGGCCGACCTCGGCGTCGAGGTTGATGCCCTTGATCTGGATGAAGCGCGGCTTGCCGTCGGAGAAGCAGGTGCCGGCGATCGAGCGGCTCATCTTCTCGGTCTTGACCGTCAGCTTGATATAGCCGTCGAAGACGCCCGACTTGTCGCGCTTGACCTCGGCGACGATGATGCCGCGTTCCTTCACTATGATCGGTGCCGACACCATGTTGACGTCGGCCACCTGCGGCCGGATCAGGCCGGCGAGCGCGGCCGAGATCAGCGCGCGGGTGTTCATCTGCGCCGTCGAGCCGTCGAAAAGGATCTCGACTTCCTTGATCGGATCCTCCGTCACCTGGCCGACGAAGGCGCCGAGCACTTCGGCGAGCTTGACGAAGGGCTTGAGGCGCGGCGCCTCCTCGGCGGTGATCGAAGGCATATTGATGGCGTTGGTCACCGCACCCTTGATCAGGTAGTCCGACATCTGCTCGGCGACCTGGAGCGCGACGTTCTCCTGCGCCTCTGAGGTCGAGGCGCCGAGATGCGGCGTTGCCACGACGTTCTCCAGACCGAACAGAGCGTTGTCGGTCGCGGGCTCGGTCTCGAACACGTCGACGCCGGCGCCCGCCACCTTGCCGCTCTTCAGCGCCGCGACGAGGTCGGCCTCGACGATCAGGCCGCCGCGCGCGCAGTTGATGATGCGCACGCCGTCTTTCATCCTCGCAATCGCAGCCGCGTCGATGATGCCACGCGTCTTGTCGGTCATCGGCGTGTGCAGGGTGATGAAGTCGGAGCGGGCGAAAAGATCATCGAGCTCGACCTTCTCGACGCCCAGTTCCTCCGCGCGCTTGTCCGATAGGAACGGGTCGAAGGCGATGACGTGCATCTTCAGGCCGACGCCGCGCGTGGCGACGATGGAACCGATGTTGCCGCAGCCGATCACGCCCAGCGTCTTGCCGGTGATCTCGACGCCCATGAAGCGGTTCTTTTCCCATTTGCCCGCATGGGTAGAGGCATTGGCCTCCGGAATCTGGCGCGCCAGCGCGAAGATCATGGCGACGGCATGCTCGGCGGTGGTGATCGAGTTGCCGAAGGGCGTGTTCATGACGATGATACCGCGCCTTGAGGCCGCGGGTATGTCGACATTGTCGACGCCGATACCGGCGCGGCCGATGACCTTGAGATTGGTCGCGGCATTGATCAGTTTCTCGGTGACTTTCGTCGCCGAACGGATGGCGAGCCCGTCATAGTCGGCGATCTTCGCCAGAAGGGCGTCCTTGTCCTTGCCGAGGTCAGGCAGGTAGTCGACCTCGACGCCGCGATCCTTGAAGATCTGCACGGCGGTGGGGGAGAGTTTGTCGGAAACGAGTACGCGGGGCATGGGTGTGATCCTTGGCGCTGGTTTCCCTCCCCCTTGAGGGGAGGGTGGTCGCGTAGCGACCGGGAGGGATTGCTGCGGCAAGGCTCGACGTTCCGATATGCCGCATGGATTTGATTGAGGTTGGTGGGGTTGAGGTGACCCCACCCGACCAGACTGCGTCCGGCCACCCTCCCCTCAAGGGGGAGGGGGACGTGGAGTTAGGCCGCAGCCTTGAGCGTCGCCTTCTGGGCAGCGAAAGCCCAGTCGAGCCACGGCATCAGCGCTTCCAGATCCTTCGTCTCGACGGTGGCACCGCACCAGATGCGCAGGCCGGGCGGGGCGTCGCGATAATGGCCGATGTCGTAGGCGACGCCTTCCTTGTCGAGCAGGCCGACCAGCGCCTTGGCGAACGCCGCCTGGCCATCCAGGTCGAGTACGGCGACGTCCGGATCGACGATGGACAGGCACACGGAGGTGTTGGAGCGCGTCGCCGGATCGACGGCCAGGTGGCCGAGCCAGGACGACTGGTCCACGAAGCGGGCGACGACCGCGGCATTGGCGTCGGCGCGGGCGATCAGCGCGTCCAGCCCGCCGAGCCCCTTCGCCCATTTCAGCGTATCGAGATAGTCCTCGACGGCGAGCATCGAAGGCGTGTTGATGGTCTCGCCCTTGAAGATGCCTTCGATCAGCTTGCCGCCCTTGGTCATGCGGAAGATCTTGGGCAGCGGCCAGGCCGGCGCATAAGTCTCCAGCCGCTCGACGGCGCGAGGGCTGAGGATGAGCATGCCGTGCGCGCCCTCGCCGCCGAGCGCCTTCTGCCAGGAGAAGGTCACGACATCGAGTTTTTGGAAATCGAGCCGCTGCGCGAAAGCGGCCGAGGTGGCGTCGCAGATGGTCAGTCCGCCGCGCGCAGCGGGAATGAAATCACCATTTGGAACGCGCACGCCCGAGGTCGTGCCGTTCCAGGTGAAGACGACGTCGCGGTCGAAGTCGATCTGCGAAAGATCCGGCAGTTCGCCGTAGGGCGCCTCGATCTTGCGCGCATCGGCGAGCTTCAACTGCTTGACCACGTCGGTGATCCAGCCGGCGCCGAAGGATTCCCAGGCGACCATGTCGACGCCGCGCTGGCCGAGCAGCGACCACAGCGCCATCTCGACCGCGCCGGTGTCGGACGCCGGCACGATGCCGATGCGGTAGTCCGTCGGCACCTGCAGCACTTCACGGGTAAGGTCGATCGCCTCGGCAAGTTTTGCCTTGCCGATCCTGGCGCGGTGCGAGCGGCCAAGGGCGGCGTCCTTCAGCGCCTCGACCGACCAGCCGGGACGTTTCGCGCAGGGACCTGAGGAAAAATGGGGATTGGCCGGACGCATGTCCGGCTTGGGGAGAGCAGTCATCGTGGTCTATCCTTCCAGATAGTAAGCCCCTCGTTGGGGAGGGGTGGCCCACGGACGGCGATAGGACTTCAGGTTACGGGCGTCAAGAGCAAAGTTTTTGTCGCTCGCGGGATACCGTTAAGCCGGCAAACGCCGGGACGGAAACGAAAACGGCGGGTCAGGCCCGCCGCATGAGAGACATTGTCCGCCCGGATTCTACCAGAGGTCGTACCGCAGACCGACCCTGACCTGGTGAATATCGACGTCCTTGTCTTCGGTCAGGGTATTCGTGTTCACATACTTGGTCGACGGCGACGAAAGGAACTGATACCCCACGTCGATCGAAACATTGTTGGAGAGCTTGTAGCTCGCGCCGGCGTTCAGCGTATAGGCGAACTTGTACTGGCTGTCGGACCCATCGAAATTCACTCCCAATGTGGGCGAATCGATCGCGAGCTTGCTTCGGGAATAGAGAACGCCTGCACCGACGCCGACATAGGGGGTCAGGCCGGCATAAGTTCCGAGATCGACGTAGCCGTTGACGATGCCGCTCCACATATGCAGCGACGCGGAGCCAGAATCGGTCCCGTCGTCGTAGCTGAATTTGTCTCCACCCATGTAGCCGAAGTTGATGTCGCCGCGCACCCAGTCGTTGAAGTGGTAACCTGCGCCGATGCTTCCATTGAATCTGGTATGTTCCGGGCTCTCGCCGAGTAAGGTGAAATCATACACCGGGGTGCTTGCATTGTAGCCTACGTCGCCGCGCAGATACCACCCCGAGCCAACCTCGACCGGCTGGTACTCCGGCGCCTGATCGACATAGATCGGCGGATCGTAGTCGGCTGCCAGCACGGGCAGAGGCGCCACGCCGACGGCGGAAAACGCGAGCGCGATGCGCGTTATAACGTTCATGTCATTAACTCCCCAATTCGCCGCCCAGTCCGGCGTCTCGGGAGCATTGTTAACCATACTGGTTAAGTGGCGGTTAAGGATAGCAGCCGGTTAGCGAAATGATCCGGCAGCCAAGGGCAGGTTGGATATTTGCAGGATTTCAGGCAGCCGGAACGAAGCCGGCACCCACGCTACCAGCCATATCTTCCAGGCAGGGCAGGCGATCAGTTCTTCGGGTAGCAGGCGGCGGGAATATCGGGCCAGACGGCATCGGCGCAACCGGCCTCGGCCTGCTGCGTCTTGAACGAAGCGCTGACGGGGCCGGTCGTCATCGGATCGACGCCGTCCGGCGCATCCGGGAAAAGCTGTTCGGCCTGCGTGACGGGTTGGGGTGCATCAAGACGCGGTGCCGCAGAGCGCGCCCCGCCGGCCGCCAGCATCAAAGCCACGGCGGCGAGCGCCACCCCCGAACCGATGCGGCCGCCACGTGCCGCCTTCTTCAAGATGCTCGTCATGATCCCCGAATGACTCCAGGCCGGAATCGTTCCCCCGACTGGTTAACGAAAGCTTCGCAAAAAGGGCTTAACAAAAGATGTATTTTATCTGGGTGCGCGGCCCGCCTTTCGCAATGGCGAAACCCAGCCCCCTTTCGCATCTGCGAAAAAACCTGTATGAGCCGCGCAACCTGAAAAAGGCGGCGCCGCAACGCGCCCTGCCCCAACGCTTCCGAGTGACATTATGGATATCCGCAACATCGCGATCATCGCGCATGTCGACCATGGCAAGACGACACTGGTCGACCAGCTTCTCAAACAGTCCGGCGCGTTCCGCGAGAATCAGCGCGTCGCCGAGCGGGCGATGGATTCCAACGACCTCGAAAAGGAGCGCGGCATCACCATTCTCGCCAAGGCGACCTCGGTCGACTGGAAGAATACGCGCATCAACATCGTCGACACACCCGGCCACGCCGATTTCGGCGGCGAGGTGGAGCGCATCCTGTCGATGGTGGATTCGGCCATCGTGCTGGTGGACGCCGCCGAAGGCCCGATGCCGCAGACCAAGTTCGTCGTCGGCAAGGCGCTGAAGGTCGGCCTCAGGCCGATCGTCGTCATCAACAAGATCGACCGGCCGGACGCCCGCGAGACCGAGGTCATCAACGAGGTGTTCGACCTGTTCGCCGCCCTCGACGCCACCGACGAGCAGCTCGACTTCCCGATCCTCTACGGTTCGGGCCGCGACGGCTGGGTCGCCGAGAAGCCGGAAGGCCCGAAGGACCGGGGCCTCGCCCCCCTGTTCGACCTGGTACTGAAGCACGTGCCCGCACCGAGCGTGGAGCCAGGTCCGTTCCGCATGATCGGCACCATCCTGGAAGCCAATCCCTTCCTCGGGCGCATCATCACCGGCCGTATCGCCAGCGGCACGCTGAAGCCGAATCAGGCGGTCAAGGTTCTGCACCACGACGGCTCGCTGATCGAGCAGGGCCGCGTATCCAAGATACTGGCCTTCCGCGGCCTCGAGCGCCAGCCTATCGACGAGGCGCAGGCCGGCGACATCGTCGCCATCGCGGGCCTCTCCAAGGGCACTGTCGCCGACACCTTTTGCGATCCATCCGTCACCGAGCCGATGCAGGCGCAGCCGATCGACCCGCCGACAGTCACCATGTCCTTCATCGTCAACGATTCGCCGCTCGCCGGCACCGAGGGCGACAAGGTCACCAGCCGCGTCATCCGCGACCGCCTGCTGAAGGAAGCCGAAGGCAACGTCGCGCTGAAGATCGAGGAATCCGCCGACAAGGACTCCTTCTACGTCTCCGGCCGCGGCGAATTGCAGCTCGCGGTGCTGATCGAGACGATGCGCCGCGAGGGCTTCGAGCTTGCCGTGTCGCGCCCGCGCGTCGTCATGCAGAAGGACGAGAACGGCCAGTTGCTCGAACCTGTCGAGGAAGTCGTCATCGACGTCGACGAGGAGCACGCCGGCATCGTCGTGCAGAAGATGAGCGAGCGCAAGGCGGAGATGACCGAGCTGCGCCCGTCCGGCGGCGACCGCCAGCGCCTCGTCTTCCACGCGCCGACGCGCGGCCTGATCGGCTACCAGTCGGAACTGCTGACCGACACGCGCGGCACGGCGGTGATGAACCGGCTGTTCCACGCTTACGAACCTTACAAGGGTGAACTGCCTGGCCGCGTCAACGGCGTGCTAATCTCCAACGACCAGGGCGACGCGGTCGCCTATGCACTGTTCAACCTGGAGGACCGCGGCCCGATGGTCATCGACGCCGGCGTCAAGGTCTATCAGGGCATGATCATCGGCATCCACTCCCGCGACAACGACCTCGAGGTCAACGTGCTCAAGGGGAAGAAGCTGACCAACATCCGCGCCGCCGGCAAGGACGAGGCGGTCAAGCTCACCCCGCCGGTGCGCATGACGCTGGAGCGGGCGCTGGCCTGGATCCAGGACGACGAGCTGGTGGAAGTCACGCCGAAGTCGATCCGCTTGCGCAAACTCTATCTCGACCCCAACGAGCGCAAGCGCTTCGAGAAGCAGAAGCTCGCCGGCGCGGCGTAAGAGCAACAAGGCATCGATCCTGCGGGGCCGCTCCTGGCCTGTGAGATTGGCATGAGCTGCGCTCTTGGCGCGGCTTCGGTTCCGGTTTAGCGGCTGGTTGTCTCCAGCAGGATCGGACTCCAGATGACCGCCAAGCCCGCGACCTCGCCCGTGCTGGCCATATTGGTCTGCACGCTGGGCATCTTCCTGCTTTCGGCGATGGACGCGGCCGTCAAGGGCCTTGTCGTGATCATCGGCGCCTACAACACGCTGCTGTGGCGCTCCGTCTTCGCAACCGCATCCGCCGGCACGGTGTGGGCGATGACGAGACCGCGCCGCCCGAGCCGCGCCGCCCTGCGGTTGCACGTGCTGCGCGGCGTGGTCGTCTCCTTCGTCGCGCTGCTGTTCTTCACCGGGCTCGGCTACCTGCCGCTGGCGGAGGCGATCGCGCTGTCCTTCATCGCGCCGCTGGCGGCACTGTTTCTCGCCGCGCTTCTGCTCGGCGAAAGGATCGGCCGCATGGCGATCGCCGCGTCCTTCGTCGGCCTGGCGGGTGTGCTTGTCATCATGCTCGGCAAGTTCAGCCGGGTCGGCTATGCGCCGGACGCCTTTTTCGGCATGGCCGCGATCATCGTATCCGCCGTGCTTTATGCCTACAATCTGATCCTGGCCCGTCGTCAGGCACAGCTCGCCAAGCCGCTGGAGATCGTTTTCTTCCAGAACGCGGTGGTCGGTGTCACGCTGGGCCTTGCCGCGCCCTGGTTCGCCGTTTCCCTCCCGCAGGCCATGTGGCTGCCGCTGGCGGGCGTCACCGTACTGGCCCTGGCCGGCCATGCGCTGATGAGCTGGGCCTATGCGCGCGCGGAGGCGCAATATCTCATCCCGACCGAATATTCCGCCTTCGTCTGGGCGATCATCCTCGGCTTCGTTTTTTTCCAGGAATCCGTGACAGGCTCGACGCTGGCCGGCGCCGCCCTGATCATCCTCGGCTGCCTGATAGCTTCGCGCGCGAAGCCGAAGCTGGCCGAGCCGACAGAGGTCGCCGCCGTCTGACGGCGCCGCCGCGCGCCCGCTTGCGGGCATGCCGCCATCGGGCATATCATGGTGCCATGACGCTTGCCTCGCTGCTCATATTTGCCGGCGCGCTCCTGGTCGCCGCGGGCTCACCCGGTCCGTCGATCGCGGCGCTTGTCGCGCGGGTGATCTCCAAGGGGTTTCGCGACGTGCTCCCCTTCCTCGCCGCGATGTGGATCGGCGAGGCGATCTGGCTGTCCTTCACCGTGTTCGGGCTGGCCGTGGTGGCGCAGAGCTTCCATCTGGTCTTCGTCGTGGTGAAGTGGGCGGGCGTCGTCTATCTCGCATGGCTCGCCTGGAAGATGTGGAAGGCCCCCGTCGATGCAAAGGCGGACGAGATGCCCCAAGCTGGTTCGAGAGGCGATCCGCCGGCGAGACTGTTCTTCGCCGGCATGGCCGTGACGCTCGGCAATCCCAAGATCATGATGTTCTATCTCGCGCTGCTGCCCACAATCATCGACCTCGCCTCGGTCACAGTCGCCGGCTGGCTGGAACTGACCTTGACGATGGCGGCGGTTCTGGTCGCGGTCGATCTCACCTGGGTATTGGCGGCCGCGCAGGCGCGCAAACTGCTCAGGAGCCCCCGGGCCATGCGGATCGCCAACCGCATCGGCGCCGGCACGATGGCGGCCGCAGCCACGGCGATCGCCGCGCGGAGCTAGAGCGGCAGGCGTTCGGACGTGACGTAACGGGGCAGATGGTTTGGGTTCGCTCGACACCTTCCTCTCGATAAAGTGAATGCCGTCCGTATCCTTCGCCGCGTCTGGTCCAGCATTTAGCTGGCCCGCTCATCTTGCCGCTCTCGCTTATCGTCCTAGACTTTCTCCTGCCGGGTCGACAGGCCCGCGAACATCACCCATCCGGCCGTTCGCGCCGGACAGGCAAGCGAGGGGGCAGCCGATGCCAGATTCCCCGTCCGTTCGGATTTCACGCCGAACCCTTCTCTCCAGCGTAGGCATTGCGATCGTCGCCACAGCCACATCGGCCAACGCGCGCTCCCTGTCGGGAGCCCTGCCCTGGCAGGCCTTCAGCGCCGATCCGCCCGATATGGTGAAGTCTGTGGGCTGGACCTATTTCAGACCCGAGGAGGCGCGGGCGATCGAGGCGATCGTCGACCGGCTGATCCCGGCCGACGACCTCAGCATCGGCGGCAAGGACGCCGGCTGCGCGGTCTATATCGATCGCCAGCTCGCCGGCGATTTCGGCGATTCGGCGCGGCTCTACATGAAGGGACCGTTCAAGCCGGGAACGCCGACGCAGGGCTATCAGAAGGACGAGACGCCGGCCATGCGTTACCGGGCGGGGCTGGCTGCGCTCGACGCCTGGGTCAAGCAGAACAAGGGCGGCAAGAGCTTCGCCGAGCTCTCGCCGGAAGACCAGGACGCGCTGCTCAAGGACATGGAGGCGGGCAAGGTCGAGCTGCCGAATGGCGTCGACGCCAAGGCGTTCTTCACGCTGGTGCTGGGCAATACGATGGAAGGGTTCTTCGCCGACCCGATCTACGGCGGCAATCGCGACATGGTATCCTGGCGCATGTTGGGCTTCCCCGGCGCGCGCTACGATTATCGCGACCACGTCTCCAAGCACAACCAGCCCTATCCGCTGCCGCCGGTCTCGATCGCCGGGGCGCCGGAATGGATGGGCAAGAAGGGGTAAGCCGGATGACCAGAATACTTCCCAAGAAGGACGTGGTGATCATCGGCCTCGGCTGGACCGGATCGATCCTCGCGCATGAGCTGACCGACGAAGGACTGGACGTCGTCGCCATCGAGCGCGGACCGTGGCGCGATACGGCGACCGATTTCAACATCGGCTACGCCCAGGACGAGTTGCGCTACGCGATCCGCCGCGACCTCTTCCTGCAGCCGGTGGTCGAGACCTTCACCATGCGCAACAACCCTTCCGAGGAAGCGTTGCCGATGCGCGACTTCGGCTCGTTCCTGCCCGGCAACGGCGTCGGCGGCGCCGGCGTGCATTGGAACGGCCACACCTGGCGCTTCTGGGATTCGGACTTCCGCATCCGCAGCCATCTGGCCGAGCGCTACGGCGAGCAGAAATTCGCCGGACTGGAGCTGCAGGACTGGGGTGTGACCGGTGCGGAGATGGAAAGCGCCTACGATCGCTTCGAATATCTGTGCGGCATCTCGGGCAAGGCCGGCAACATCAAGGGCCAGATCCAGGACGGCGGCAATCCCTTCGAGGACCCGCGCGAGCGCGACTATCCGCTGCCGCCGATGGAAATGACCTATGCGCCGACCATGTTCGCGGAGGCGGCCCGCTCGATCGGCTGGCATCCGTTCCCGACGCCGTCGGCGAACCTGTCCAGGGATTATGTCAACCCGCTCGGCATCGCCATGGGCCAGTGCACCTTCTGCGGCTTCTGCGAGCGCTTCGGCTGCGCCAACTATTCGAAGGCCAGCGCCCAGACGACGATCCTGCCGCTCTTGATGAAGAAATCGAACTTCGAGGTGCGCACCAACAGCGAAGTGCTCAAGGTCGACCTCGACGGCTCGGGCAAGATGGCGCGCGGCGTCACCTATATCGACACGTCCGGCGAGGAGTTCTTCCAGCCGGCGGAGATGGTGCTGATCTGCGCATACGCGCTGCACAATGTCCGCATGATGATGCTGTCGGGCATCGGGAAGATATACGACCCGGCGACCGGCCAGGGCACGGTCGGGCGCAACTACTGCTACCAGACCAATGCCGGCACGAAAGTGTTCTTCGACGACAAGAACTTCAATCCCTTCGTCGCCGCCGGCGCGCTCGGCCAGACGCTAGACGATTTCAACGGCGACGCTTTCGACCACGGCGCGGTCGATTTCGTCGGCGGCTCGGGCATGAACTGCATTCCCACGAACGGACGCCCGATCGGCAATCGTCCCACGCCGAAGGGCACGCCGGGCTGGGGCTCCGAGTGGAAGAAGGCGACGGTCGCCGCCTACAAGGGCACGCTGGGCTTTTCTATTCAAGGGTCCAGCTATCCGCAGCGCACCAACTATCTCGACCTCGACCCGACCTATACCGACCGCCACGGCCGGCCGCTGATGCGCATGACGTTCGATTTCCCGGACAACGACATCCGCATGTCAAACTATTGCTCGGACCGGATGGAGGAGTTGGCGAAAGCCCTTGGCGGCAAGCACTACGAGGTCGGCCGCGCCAAGAAGGGCTGGAACTCGGTGCCCTACCAGAGCACCCACAATACGGGCGGCGCGATCATGGGCACCGACCCGACGACAAGCGCGCTCAACAAATACCTGCAGAGCTGGGACGTGCCGAACGTCTTCGTCATCGGCGCCTCCGCCTTCGCCCACAATGCCGGCAAGAACCCCACAGGTACGGTCGGCGCGCTGGCCTTCCACGCCGCCGACGCCATTCGCCGGCAATATCTGAAGAACCCCGGACAACCCCTGGTGCAGGCATGAAGCGCAAACTCGTCACGCTCACGCTCGCCGCCGTCGCCGCTTTTGCCGGCCACACCGCGCAGGCATCCGACCAACTGGCGGACAAGGTGATCCGCGGCCGCTACCAGGCGGTCCTCGGCGATTGCGCTGCCTGTCACACCAGGCAGGATGGAAAACCCTTCGCCGGCGGCGAGCCGTTGCAGACGCCCTTCGGCGTGCTGGTTCCATCCAACATCACGCCGGACCGCGAGACCGGCATCGGCGCCTGGTCCGAGGAGGATTTCCGCAATGCCTTGAAGACAGGCATCGGCCACGGCGGCAAGCGCCTCTACCCGGCCATGCCCTATCCCGCCTACACGAAGATGCCAGACGGCGACATCGCCGACCTGTGGGCCTATATGCAGACGCTGGAGCCGGTTCATAACCCCGTCGAGGCGAACCAGCTTCCCTTCCCATTGAACATCCGCACGCTGATGGCAGCCTGGAACGGCATCAATTTCACGCCCGAGCCGTTCAGGCCGAACCCCAACCAGTCCGACGAATGGAACCGCGGCGCCTATCTGGTCCAGGGACCGGGCCATTGCGGCACCTGCCATTCGCCGAAGACCCTTCTCGGCGCCGACAAGACCAGCGAGGCGCTGCAGGGCGCGTCGCTGCAGGGGTGGTATGCGCCCGCGATCACCGGCGACACCGTCCACGGCATCGGCGGCTGGAGCGAGGACGAACTCGTCCAGTACCTGAAGACCGGCACCAACGGGCACACGATCGCATCGGGTCCGATGGCCGAGGCGATCGAGGCTTCGACTTCGCAGATGAAAGACGCCGACCTCAAGGCCATCGCCGTCTATCTGAAGTCGGTGTCGCCCACCGGCGGCGCGATGCCCCAGCCGATCTCGGCCGACGACGCGCAGATGAAGACCGGTGCGGCGATCTACCACGCTACCTGTTCGGCCTGCCACGGTATGGACGGCAAGGGCGCCGGCCAGCTCTTCCCCGGCCTCGCCGACAACGCGATCCTGCGTCAGCCGAGCATCGAGACACCCGCGCGGCTCGTGCTGGCCGGCGGACAGGCGGTGCACACGGGCGCGATGCAGACCACGCCCGCCATGCCCTCGCTCGCCTGGCGCCTGGACGACGACCAGGTCGCGGCCGTGCTGACCTATGTCCGCAACAGCTTCGGCAATGCCGCGCCGCGCGTTTCGGCCGGCGACGTCGCGAGCGTCCGCAAGTCCCTGCGCGACCAGTGAACGGTTGAAAGCCTGATTCGGCGATGGCCGGATCAGGCAAGACGATGGTCATCGCGGCGGCGCGCGCTATAGTCTCAGGGACCGCGCTTCAGCTAGGAAACGACAACCAGGGAGATCACGATGGACCGCACCGCAACCGCCGTCTGGCAAGGTAATCTCAAGAAGGCAAGGGCACGCTCGACACGCAGAGCGGCGCGCTGAGCGACGCTCCCTATTCCTTCAAGATGCGCTTCGAGGACGAAAGCGGCAAATCCGGCACCAACCCTGAGGAGCTGATCGCCGCGGCACATGCCGGCTGCTACGCCATGCAGCTCTCACATTTCCTGGCCGAGAACGGCACGCCGGCCCAAAGGCTGGAAGCCAAGGCTGCCGTCAGGCTCGTTCCCGGCACCGGCATCACCGAAAGCAACCTGACGCTTGTTGGCACGGTTCCAGGCATCGACGCGCAAAAATTCAAGGAACTGGCGGAGAAGGCCAAGGCCGAATGCCCCGTGTCGAAGGCGCTCGGCGCCATAAAGGTGTCACTCGACGCAAAGCTGAGCTGACATCACGGCCGGCCGGGAAACAATGGGGCGGCGCTTCCCGCGCCGCCTTTTTCATGTCGACCATCACGGTCTAGCCGCCGACGGCGTCCAGCCTTGCCTTGAGCGCAGCGAGCTCTTCCTCGAGGTGCCGCACGCGCGTTTCCAGATCGCTCAGGGCCGAACCGGCGGGCGCGGCGGCACGGGCGGACGGCGCGGGGATCGACGACGCGTCGACATCACCGGCGAGCAGATGCGCGTATCTGTCTTCGCGCTGGCCGGGGCCGCGCCCGATCTCCTTGACCAGCGGCGGCCGCTTGCCGACCAGCATGTCGAGTTCAGTGCACACCGCATCGGCGGGACCGAAGTCGGCCATACGGTCGGTGCGGGTCTGCAACTCGTTCAACGTCTGCGGCCCGCGCAAAAGCAGCATGGCGATCAAAGCGCTTTGCGGCGTGGTCAGGCTGAATGCCCGCGAAGCCGTCTGCTCATAGCGATCGACGCGCGAGGCCATCATACGCCGCGCCAGCCCTTTCTCCTCGAGCGACTTGAGCGTTCGGTTGATGTCGGCCTGCTCCAGCGCCATAACCGGCTCGCGCGAGGTTTTCTGGTTCGTCGCGGATTGCAGCGCGTTGAGCGTCAGCGGATAGACGTCCGGCGTCAGAAGCTGCTTTTCCATCAGGCAGCCGAGCACGCGGACTTCGAGGGCGTTGAGGTGGGGAAGCTCGCTATCGCTCATGATGGCTATTTACAGTCCTTCAAACCGGGTGTTTCGTATCAGTCGTCAAGTCGAGAACAGTTCCGGAGGGGTGCGATGTTCTTTGGCGTTTCGACACTACAGACTTTTCACGTCCTGATCAGCCTGATCGGCATAGCAAGCGGCATCGTCGTCGTGTGGGGGCTGCTTTCCTCCCGACGCCTGAGCGGCCTCACCGCCGTTTTCCTCGTAACGACACTGTTGACGAACCTGACCGGTTTCCTCTTCCCGTTCAATGGTTTTACGCCCGCCATCGGCGTCGGCATCATCGGCACGGTCATCATGGCGCTCTGCCTGGCGGCGCGCTATTTCAAGCGGATGGAGAGGGGATGGCGCGGCGTCTATGTCGTCACCGCCGTGGTCTCGCTCTACTTCAACCTGTTCGTGCTGGTTGTGCAGTTGTTTCAAAAGGTCCCCGCGCTCAACGTCTATGCGCCGACCGGCTCGGAGCCACCCTTCGCCGTCGTGCAGGGCATTGTTCTGCTGGCTTGCCTTGTCGCCGGCTTCCTTGCCTTCAGGCGCTTCCATCCGCTGCCGAAGACAACGCTTCGCATCGCATAGGCGGCCGGCAGACCGACAGTGATCACGCCCTGCGCTCGGCCATCGTCTTCTTGATCGCGGTTGCCGCGCCGACGCCGGCACGCGAAAGGGAAGCGATCGCCGTCAGACCCGCCGTTCCACCATCATCTTCTTGATCTCGGCGATCGCCTTGGCCGGGTTGAGGCCTTTCGGACAGGTCTGCGCGCAGTTCATGATCGTGTGACAGCGATAGAGCCGGAACGGGTCTTCCAGATTGTCCAGCCGCTCGCCCTTGGCTTCGTCTCTCGAGTCGATCAGCCAGCGATAGGCCTGCAGCAGCGTCGCCGGGCCGAGATAGCGCTCGCCGTTCCACCAGTAGCTGGGACACGAGGTCGAGCAGCAGGCGCACAGGATGCACTCGTAAAGGCCGTCGAGCTTCTCGCGGTCCTCGTGGCTCTGAAGCCATTCCTTCGCGGGCTCGGGCGAGACCGTATGCAGCCACGGCTCGATCGAGGCGTGCTGGGCATAGAAATTGTTGAGGTCCGGCACAAGGTCCTTGATGACCGGCATGTGCGGCAGCGGATAGATCTTGACCGGGCCGGAAATGTCGTCGGCGCCCTTTGTGCAGGCCAGCGTGTTGCCGCCGTCGATGTTCATGGCGCAGGAGCCGCAGATGCCCTCGCGGCAGGAGCGGCGCAGCGTCAGCGTCGGGTCGACCTTGTTCTTGATCCACAAGAGCGCGTCCAGCACCATCGGCCCGCAATCGTCCATGTCGACGAAATAGGTGTCGACGCGCGGATTCTCGCCGTCGTCCGGGTTCCAGCGATAGATGCGGTACTCGCGCAGGTTCGTCGCGCCTTCGGGCTTCGGCCAGGTCTTGCCCTGCCTGATCTGCGAGTTCTTGGGAAGAGCGAGCTCGACCATGATTTTCGCTCCTTAATATACCCGCGCCTTGGGCGCGATCTTCTTGGGGTCGATGCCGCCTTCCGAAAGCGGCAGCGTCGTCTCGGCATGCACCGGCCGGTAGCTCAGCTTTACTTTGCCGTCGGGCGAAAGGCGGGCCAGCGTATGCTTGCGCCAGTTCTTGTCGTCGCGCTCGGAGAAATCCTCGCGCGCATGGGCGCCGCGGCTCTCCTTGCGGGCCTCGGCGCCATAGACGGTGCAGATGGCGTTGGCCATCAGGTTTTCCAGTTCCAGCGTCTCGACCAGGTCGGAGTTCCAGATCATCGAGCGGTCGGTGACGTGGAGGTCCTTCAGTTCGCCCCAGATCGCCGAGATGCGCTTGCAGCCGTTCTCCAGCGAGTCCTGCGTGCGGAACACCGCCGCATCCTCCTGCATGGCGCGCTGCATCTTCTCGCGCAGCACGGCCGTCGGCTTCGAGCCGTTGGCGTGGCGCAGCCGGTCGAAGCGCTCCATGATCTTGTCGACCGAGGCCTCGTGGGGTGTTGGGATCGGCGCGTCGCGGTCGATGACCTGGCCGGCGCGGATCGCCGCGGCGCGGCCGAACACGACGAGGTCGATCAGCGAGTTGGAGCCGAGCCGGTTGGCGCCGTGAACCGAGGCGCAGCCGGCCTCGCCCACCGCCATCAGGCCGGGTGTGACCCGGTCGGGATCGTCCTTCGTCGGATTCAGCGCCTCGCCCCAGTAGTTGGTCGGGATGCCGCCCATATTGTAGTGCACGGTCGGCAGAACCGGGATCGGCTCCTTGGTGACGTCGACGCCGGCGAAGATCTTCGCGCTCTCCGAGATGCCCGGCAGCCGCTCATGCAGCACGGCCGGGTCGAGGTGGTCGAGGTGGAGGAAAATATGGTCCTTGTTCTTGCCGACTCCCCGTCCTTCGCGGATTTCCAGCGTCATGCAGCGCGAGACGACGTCGCGCGAGGCGAGATCCTTGGCCGACGGCGCATAGCGCTCCATGAAGCGCTCGCCCTCTGAGTTGACGAGATAGCCGCCCTCACCGCGCGCACCCTCGGTGATCAGGCAGCCGGCGCCGTAGATGCCGGTCGGGTGGAACTGCACGAATTCCATGTCCTGGAGAGGAAGGCCCGCCCGCGCGGCCATACCACCGCCGTCGCCGGTGCAGGTATGCGCCGAGGTGGCGGAAAAATAGGAGCGGCCGTAGCCGCCGGTCGCCAGCACCACCATCTTGGCGGAGAAGCGGTGGATGGTGCCGTCGTCGAGGTTCCAGGCGACGACGCCCGTGCAGGTGCCGTCCGGATCCATGATCAGGTCGAGCGCGAAATATTCGATGAAGAACTGCGCGTGGTGCTTCAGCGACTGGCCGTAGAGCGTGTGCAGGATGGCGTGGCCGGTGCGGTCCGCCGCCGCGCAGGTGCGCTGCACGGGCGGGCCGTCGCCGTAGTTCATCATGTGGCCGCCGAACGGCCGCTGGTAGATTTTTCCCTCTTCGGTGCGTGAAAAGGGCACGCCGTAATGCTCCAGTTCGTAGACCGCCGCCGGCGCCTGGCGCACCATATATTCCATGGCGTCGACGTCACCCAGCCAGTCGGAGCCCTTGACTGTGTCGTAGAGGTGCCACTGCCAGCTGTCCGGCCCCATGTTCTGGAGCGAAGCGGCAATGCCGCCCTGCGCGGCGACCGTGTGCGAGCGCGTCGGAAAGACCTTGGTGATGCAGGCGGTGCGCAGCCCCTGTTCGGCCATGCCGAGCGTGGCGCGAAGGCCGGCGCCACCGGCACCGACGACGACGACGTCGAACTTGTGGTCGACATAGGTGTAGGCGGAGGCCGCCTTCTTCTCTTGTCCGGCCATGCTCAGCCTCCGAATGCCAGCTTGGCGAGCGCGAAAAGCGAGACGACGCCGATTGCTATGGTGAAGAACGTGTTGAGGATGAAAAGCGCCAGCTTGCCGCCCTCGCCATGTACGTAGTCCTCGATGATCTCCTTCATGCCGAGGCGCATATGGTCGAGGCTGACGACCAGGAACAGTGCCACGATCAGCGTCACCCACGGCTGCGACAACGAGGCGCGAACCTCGGCGTAGCCGGCGCCTTTCAGCGAGACGATCCAGCCGATGACGAACAGCGACAGCGGAATGAGCGCGATCGACGACAACCGCACACGCCAGAAATGGTCGGTGCCTTCATGCGCGGAGCCGAGGCCGCGGACCTTGCCGAGAGGGGTTCTCATGTCACGCATGGCAGCCTCACGCGATGGAAAGGTAGACGGCCCAGACGATGAGCGTCAGCAGGATCGAGCCGGCGAGCGTCGCCCAGGCGATTTTCGAGGCGGTGTGCTTCTCAAGCCCTGCCCCGGTGTCCCAGACCAGGTGGCGCAGGCCGCCCAGCATGTGATGGAACATCGCCCAGGTGTAGCCGATGAGGACCAGCTTGCCGAACCAGGAGCGGACCAGCCAATCGATGAAGCCGAACTGGCTTTCGGACGTCGCCGCCGCGACCAGCCACCAGGCCACCAGGATCGTGCCCACATAGAGCGCGCCGCCGGTGATGCGATGCAGGATCGACATCGTCATGGTGATCGGCCAGCGATAGACGGTGAGGTGAGGCGAAAGCGGTCTTGCACGCATGGCCGGACCTCGGGTGGCTGGTGATTGGCTCATGGCTCCCCCAGTGGCGGCGTCCCTTCCGCGCCGGACGGAAAGCGGCATGACCATTTCCGAAGGCGACATGGGACTGCGGTTTTCTAGACCTCTTTTTGCACCGCGTCAAAGCCGGAAAACCGTTTCGGCAACGTCATTTAATCTGATTTATTCAGCGCAGCCGCGTTCAATCGTTTTGATCCGCTCCCGCATTGCACCCCTGCGCCCCCCTGCCGCCTGTTCAGCGCTTGCAGGTCAGCGGACGGTGGCCGCTCTTCATGATCAGCGCATCGCGGCCATCGAGCACGACCGCGTCGTGGTCCACACCGAATCGGCTCCTCTGGTTGGCGGGAGAGGCGAGAAACTCCTCGCCGCCGCCCTCGGAATCCACCAACCGGATGGAACTGCCGAGATTCTCGATCGTCATGGTGACGCCATTCGCGCAGGAATAGGTGGCCGTGCGAGGCTGCGGAGACCTATCTTCCGTCACCAGGATGGCCGGCGAGCCGTCGGTCAGTGTTTTGGCAACCGGCTTGGGCTTCTCCGTCTTCTGCCCTGGCTGCGAAACGCAGGCCGCGACGAAAAACGGAATGAGCAACACCGGCGCCAACCGGACTGTACGGCTGAACGCCATGACCTGTCCTCCTGCCGCAACCTAGCCGCCACGAGTCGGCGAGATCAAGCGCCGCGGCGGCCATGGAAGCACGTTCCACAGCCTGCTGCGACTGCCGCAGGCCCAGGCGTTCCGGCCTGCCGGACGGCGGGCGTTAACCATGTTTGTTCATCAGCAGGGCCTTGCCGGTCCGTACCTATTAACAAAGGTTAAGAAAACGTTAATCTGATGCCGGAATGGGGCCGGGTCGCCAGCCCAGATCGTCACCAGGAGACGCGCCATGCGCTCACATACCGGATTTGTTGCCGCCGCCGCTCTGCTTGCCGGGTCGATGGCCTTCGCCGCACCGGCCGGCGCCGGGACTCGCGACCACGTCTATGCCGATTCGTTCGGCAATCTCGTCATCGAAAGCGCGGCCGGCTACAAGCGCATCCTCGTCGGTGAAGGCAAGCTGGCGAAGGAATTGTCGGCCTATGTCGGCGCTGGCCAGCCAAAGGCCGACTATTACGAGGATTCCGACGAGCGGGTGGAGCGCCGCGACTGCTACCGTCCGCCCGTTTTCGTGAAGGGCCGGTCCTATATGTACGGCCTTTCCGATGGCGAGATGCCCGAGCTCAGCCCCTGCCGCTAGAGCCGTTCCCAATCAACCCGCCGGTTGGTTCGGCGGTTGACTCGATGGCGACCCGAACCTGGTCGCGTCCGCCTTTCTTTGCCGCATAGAGCGCGCGGTCGGCGCGCTGCATAAGTTCGGCTATGCCGTCGCCGGGCAGAAGCTCGGTGACGCCGAAGCTTGCCGTGCAGCGATGATCGGGCGGCAGTCCGTCGATCGGCAGGGAACCGAAGGCGCTGCGCGCGCCTTCGGCGAACAGGCGCGCAGCGGCGAGGTTGGTGCCGGGCAGCAGCACGGCGAACTCCTCTCCGCCGATTCGTCCGGCGACTGGATTATCGCCCGCTGTCTGACGAAGCAGGGCCGCGAAGCGTTCGATGACACGATCGCCACAAGCGTGGCCGAAGCCGTCGTTGATCGCCTTGAAATGATCGAGATCCGCGATCGCCAGGGCGACCGGCAGGTGCCGGCGCGCGGCGTCCTGCAGCGAAAGCTCCGCGTGATGCTGGAAGCCGCCGCGATTGAACAGGCCGGACAAGGCGTCGGTTTCAGAGCGCGAGGTCGCCTGCGCCAGCGCGTCGCGCACCAGCATGATCAGCATCAGCAATGCCAGCGCCAGCGCCAGCACGGTGCCGACGGACTGCGAGATCATGGCGTAGGGCGTTTGATGGTAAGCCGTCGGGTTGATACCCCAGCCTCCCAGGACATGAGCAAGAAACGGCTTCGCCAGGAAATGCAGCCCGTTGACGGCAAGCACCGCCATCAGGAATCGGTCGAGCCAGGTCCATCCCGGCCGGCCGCGCCAGATGATGGCGACGCCGACGAACTGCATGACGGCATAGGGAAACTGATAGGCCATCATGCGCATCAGCGACTGCCGCTCCATACCTTGCGTCAGCCAGACCACGAAAGCGGCAACGACCAGGAAAACGATCATCGGCCATGTCGGGAGAGAAGCGGCATACTTGCTGGCCAACGCCATGTTGAAGACGATCGTCGCCAGCAGGAAGATGGCGAAGGCGGCCGTCACCGCCAGGTCGGTCTCGCGCAATGTCGTTATGGCGAGTTCCATGCCGAAATAGGCCATGCCGACGCCATAGGCGGCGGCGAGACGGAGCGCCGGCCGCCGCGCGCCCTCATAGGCGGCGACAGCCAGGAAGGCCGCCGCGAGCAGCCCCGCGACGAGCAGATTGATCCCGAGGATGAGGTCCGCGCCGTCCATACTGCGTCGATACACCATAAACGGGCGAAGATCGGGTTAACGCGGCGTGAGGGACTGCTCCGGCTTCGGGACTGTCAGCCGGCAAGAGCCAGATCAGGCGGAGGCGCTGGCGGCCGTTCGTAGGAAAGGCGCACGCTGTCCCTGCCGCTCTGCTTGGCCTTGTAGAGCGCTTCGTCGGCGCGGCGCAGCATCGGCGCGAGCGGCTCCGCGGCGGACCGGGCGGCGACGCCGAAACTCGCCGTCACGCGTGTTGCCACGGGCAGTCCGTCGATCGCCTCGGCGGCAAACGCCTGGCGCACTGCCTCGGCAAATAGCTGCGCCGAGGCGAGGTCTGCGAGCGGCAGAAGGACTGCGAATTCCTCGCCGCCAAGCCGGCCCGCGACGCCGCGCGCGCCGGCGGCCTGCTTCAACCGGGCCGCGAACGCCGTGATGACACGATCTCCCGTGTCATGGCCGTGAGCATCGTTGATGATCTTGAAGTGATCGAGATCGGCAAGGATCAGGGAGACGGGAAAGCCGAGCCCGGCGCAGCGGTCGAGAAGACCGGCGCATCGCTCCTCGAAGCCGCGCCTGTTGAACAGGCCGGACAGCGGGTCGGTGAGTGAATCGGCCCGTAGCGCGGTCACGGTGTCCAGCGCCGCCGTCGTCAGCAGGGTGAGCGCCAGCATCAGCGACAGAAGTGCGTGCGACAAAAGCGCCGTCGTCCAATAGGTGGAGCCGTAGAAATCGGCATAGGACATGAACGTCCCGTGCGCGATAACGACCAGCAGTGTTCGCAGGACGAAATTGGCGGCGATCAGCAGCATCAGCCAGAACAGGAACCGGTAGACTGCGCTCCCTCTGGTAATCCGCCTCAGCTCGGCGGCGACGACGAGGCTGATGCTGCCGAAGGCGAAATTGACCACCAGTATGCGCCATGTCAGGCTTGGCTGGACGATCAGGAACCAGGAGAAGGCGCCAAGGCCAAGGATGGCTGGAATGCCGATGCCGAGCCAGGGTACGTGCTTCCGGTAGCGCACGACGATGGCGCCGCCGACGAGGCCGACGCTCGCCGTGAAGGCGATCGCGGACCCGAGCTTGGTCGCGACGAATCCGATCGGGAGCATGAAATACTGCAGAAGGAAGCCCGTGGCCGCGCAACAATAGCCTACGGACAGTGCGGCGAGGTGGGTCTCGGCGCGCTTGTGCAGCCACAACACCAGGAAGGCGCCGGCCAGGACCAGCGTGATTCCCGGATTGAGCAAGGCGATCAACAGGCCTGTGTCCAAGAGATCCGCCTATCGGGTTCCGTTGCGGAAGACCCTAGACTCCAGGCGCAAACAAGGCGTTAAACTGACAATTCCAACCCGCCGCCGCAGGAACCAGCGACCGGCGCCGGCGTTTCAGCCGCAGACCACGGAGACCGACGCATGGCGAACACCATCACCCTGACAGACCACGAGGAAATCCGCGACTGGGCGGCGGGCCGGGCGGGCCATCCCGCGATCGTGGACGTCTCGCCCGAAGCCGGCACCCAGTCCTTGCTGCGCATCGTCTTCGGTGAGGAGCCCTACGAGGATGTCGACCGGCCGGAGCGGCCGCCGAATGCGGGCGGCTACGATCTGGTGGAATGGGACGACTGGTTCGAGATCTTCGACAAGGAAAAACTGGCGCTGGTGGTCGCCGAGGAGCAGCCCGGTCTTCGAGACAGTTCCTACGAGATCGTCCGGCTTCCCTGAACCTCAGGAACGGCGGTCGGCGCTTTCCACATCCGCTTCTACGTACGAGAAAGGCCCGCCGGATGGCGGGCCGTCGTTTCTGCGTGCCGGGCGATGTGCTCGCCACCTACTGGGCAGGTGCCGGCTGGGTCGTGCCGCTGTCTGCCGGCGGATTGGCCGGAGCGGTCGAATTGTCCGCCGGAGGCGTCGCCGGGGCAGGTTCGGCCGGAGCGGGAGCCGTCGAGTTGTCTGCGGGTGGCGTAGCCGGGGCAGGCGCCGGAGCCGGAGCGGTCTCGCTCGCTGCCGGGGGTTCAGCAGGGGCAGGCGGGCCGCTGCGCCCGAAAACGTAGTAGGCAACGACAGCCAGGATGACGATCACCAACGCGATCAGCCAGCCGCTGCCGCCGCCACGCGGCTGCACCACTGTCCTGTTATCTACGATCGGGTCTCCGGGGCCGGGAGGCCTCGTCGGGTCGAGCGGATCGTTCAGGCGCGGATCGTTAGGATCCATATTGACGGGGTTGGCCATGTGGTCCTCCGTGAAAAATGCAATCGGGCACGCAAATCAACGCACGAGACCCGATCGGGTTTCACGGGAACGTGAAAATAGGTGGAAGGAAGAGCCGCTTCGGCAGCGTCAACGCGTGCGACGGCAAGGAACATGACGCACAGTGCGCCTAGGAAAGCCAGCACATTGAGCGCCGTGAGCAGCTTCAGAGAAACCAGCGAGGCGCGGTCGGCGAGATGGGAAACCCGGTTCATGGCCCGATGATAGAAAGCAAAAGCGGCTGAAGCGTTAACCGTCACCGCGAAATTGTTCCCGTCTCAGGCACGCGGATGCGCGCTCTCGTAGACTTCCAGCAGCCGGGCGGCGTCGACGCCGGTATAGATCTGCGTCGTCGACAGGCTGGCGTGGCCGAGCAGCTCCTGGATGGTCCTCAGATCGCCGCCGCGCCCCAGCAGATGCGTGGCGAAGGAGTGTCGCAACGCATGCGGCGTCGCCGTATCCGGCAGGCCGAGCGCGGAACGCATCCGCACCATCTCGCGCTGGACGATGGCTGGATTGAGCGGTCCGCCGCGCGCGCCCCGGAAAAGCAGGCCGTCTGGCGTCAGATGATAGGGGCACAGCAGGCGATAATCCGCGACCGCTTGCAGGGCGACCGGCAGCACCGGAACCAGCCGCGTCTTGCCACCCTTGCCGGTGACCCGCAAAATGCCGTCGCGCGGCGAAGCAAGTTCGGCCGCCGTCAGGCCCAGCGCCTCGGAGATGCGCAGGCCGCAGCCGTAGAGAAGCGTCAGCACCGCCGCGTTGCGCGCGGCGATCCAGGGTTCTTCGGCCAGTTGCTCGTCGGTCGCCACGACACGGCGCGCGTCAGCGGCCGTCAGCGGCTTGGGCAGCGACTTGGGCTGTTTCGGCGCACGCAGCGCGGCCGCACCCGCGGCGTTCGCCAGGCCGCGCCTTTCGAGGAAGCGCAGGAGCGAGCGCACGCCGGCCAGGCCGCGTCCGAGCGTGCGGGCGCCGACGCCGCCATTGCGCCGCGATGCCAGGAAGGCGCGCAGGTCGGCCGATTTCAGGTCGGCGATGTCGGAAATTCCCGGCGGACCGCCACAATGGCCGGTCAGGAACTGGAGGAACTGGCGCGTGTCGCGCTCATAGGCCTCGACCGTCTCGGGCGAAAGTCGGCGCTCGTTGGCGAGCGTCTTCAGCCAGTTCTGGCGCGCAGCCTGGAGGTCGGATCGGGCGGAGACGAGGAATTCCTGCATTGGCAGAGACAGGCCGGTTGAATAAACAAGCATCTCCCGACCCGGTTACCAAGCGGTGAAGCTGAGGCCCATGCCCCAACCGAAAAATCCCGTCCAGATGGCTGTCATCGGCGCTGCCCACGGCATCAGGGGCGAACTGCGGGTCAGGAGCTTCACGGCTGACCCGCTGGCGCTGGGCGACTACGGGCCGCTCTACACAAGGGATGGCCGCGTCTTCGAAGTCAGGGAAATCCGGCCGGCAAAGGACGTGGTCGTCGTACGCTTCGAGGGCGTCGGGGACCGCAATGCCGCCGAGGCGCTGACGGGGACCGAACTGTTCGTCGACCGCTCGGCGCTGCCCGACGACGGCGACGAAGACGATTTCTACCATGCCGATCTCGTCGGACTTTCCGTCAGGGATGACAGCGGCGCGGTGATCGGCAGGGTCGCGGCGGTCCAGAATTTCGGCGGCGGCGACCTTCTCGATCTGACGCTGACTGGCCGCAAAGGCGTGCTGATCCCCTTCACCAAGGCGGCAGTGCCGGAGGTTTCCGTGTCCGGCGGCTTCATTCGCGTCGATCCCGTAGCAGCGGGACTGACGGAAGAGGGCGAGGAGCAGGGCGATGGTGCGGGCCGGGAAAAAACCGTTTCCGACCGCAGCGGCTTCGAAACGAAACGGCGGCCGCGCGTGCCGAAGAAGACCGGAGGTGACCGGTGACGTTCCGCGCCTCGGTGCTCACCCTTTATCCGGAGATGTTTCCCGGCGCGCTCGGTCTGTCGCTGGCGGGGCGTGCGCTGGAGGCGGGCATCTGGTCGCTGGAGGCGATCCAGATCCGCGATTTCGCCACCGATCGTCACCGCACCGTGGACGACACGCCGGCCGGCGGCGGCGCCGGCATGGTGATGCGCGCCGACGTTCTGGCGCGGGCGATCGATCATGCCTCGCCGCAAGGCGATCCGCGGCCGCGCCTTTTGATGAGCCCGCGCGGCAAGCCGCTGACGCAGGCAAAGGTGCGGGAACTGGCGGCAGGCCCCGGCGCGGTCATCCTGTGCGGACGGTTCGAGGGCGTCGACCAGCGCGTCATCGACGCGCGGGGGCTCGAAGAGGTCTCCATCGGCGATTTCATTCTCTCCGGCGGCGAACCGGCCGCCCTCGTCCTGCTCGACGCCGTGGTGCGGCTGCTGCCCGGCGTCATGGGCAACGAGGCCTCCGGCGAAGAGGAAAGCTTCGAGAACGGGCTCTTGGAGCACCCGCATTATACGCGGCCGCAGGAATGGGAAGGGCACACGATCCCCGAAGTGCTGACCACCGGCAATCACGGGAAGATCGCCGCCTGGCGCCACGCCGAGGCGGAAAAGCTGACAGCCGTGCGGCGGCCGGATCTGCCCGGACGGACGCCAAAGCCCGCTACTTGACGAAGTAATAGACCGCCAGCAGCAGGCCGACGGCGATGACCGAGAAGCGCATGACGCTCTGGGGAACCCGCTTGGCGATCCACACGCCGCTCCAGCCGCCGATGGCCACCCCCGGAATCATCACGACAGCCTGCGGCCAGGCGACCACGCCACCCACGACGAAGACGATGATGGCCACCGCGGCGATAACCATGGCCAGCATGTTCTTCAGCGCGTTCAACCGGTGATAGTCGCCGGCCTGCGACAGGCCGAGGGAGGCCAGCATCATCACGCCCATGCCGGCGCCGAAGAAGCCGCCGTAGATGGCGGTAACGAACTGCATCGCGGTTCCGAAGGCCGAGCCTACGGAGGCGTGTTGCCCGGGCCTGGGCTTAGGCTTGAGGTAGGGGCCGGCGGCGAACAGCGCCGTCGCCGCCAGCAGCAGCCAGGGCACCAGGGTGCGGAACTGCGGGTTGTCGAGTTGCAGCAGGATCCAGGAACCGAGCAGCGAGCCGACGACGGAAGCGACGGCAAGCGCGATAGCGCCGCGCCAGAACGTCTTGAAATCCTCCCAATAGGCGAGGGTGGAGGTGATATAGCCGGGGAACTGGGTGATCGACGACGTCGCGTTGGCGACCACCGGCGGCACGCCGACCAGCGTGAGAGCCCCGAAGGAGAGGAAGGTGCCGCCGCCGGCCACGGCGTTGATCATGCCGGTCAGCACGCCGGCGCCGAACAGCAGAACGAGGATGGGTATGGTCACGAGCCGGTTCCAGATTGCAGGGTGCGACCCGTTTAGGTACACGATCCGGCGGGCGCAAGCGGCATTACCGGCTTCCGGCAGGTCCAGAAAAGAAGCCTCCCGGCCGACACGGGTACAAAAAATCCGGTCGCGAAGGCGTGACAAACGGGCAATTTCCCTGTATGTGCCCGCCCGATCCGGTCGAATGCGGCCGGCCCGTCAACAATGGCGGTGAAATCGCCCCTGTCGAAGGTCTGCCGCAAGGCGTGATCGACGGCATAGCCGAACGGCTCCGACGCCGGGATTTCCCGGAGGATCTGCACGGCGAGCGCGGACGCTCTGACTGTCGGAAGAACAAGAAGTGGATTTTTGAGATGGACATCATCCGTCAGCTCGAGGCCGAGCAGGCCGCCAAGATCGAAGCCAAGCGCAAGCTGCCCGAATTCCAGCCCGGCGACACCGTGCGCGTCAACGTGCGCGTCACCGAAGGCTCGCGTACCCGCGTCCAGGCCTATGAGGGCGTCGTCATCGCCCGCGCCGGCTCCGGCCTGCACGAGAACTTCACGGTCCGCAAGATTTCCTATGGCGAGGGCGTGGAGCGCGTGTTCCCGGTCTATTCGCCGATGGTCGAGGGCGTCGAGATCGTGCGCCGCGGCAAGGTGCGCCGCGCCAAGCTCTATTACCTGCGCGATCGCCGCGGCAAGTCGGCCCGCATTTCCGAGAACACCGGCGTGCGCGCCCGCAAGCTGAACGAGGCCGAGCGCGAGGCGCTGGCCGCGGAGAAGGCGAAGATCGAGGCAGAGAAGGTCGCCGCCGCCGAGGCGCTGGCCGCCGAGAAGGCCGCGCAGGACGCCGCCGAGGCGAAGGCTGCCGAGGCGAGCGCCGCCGCCGAATAAGCGGGTTCCCGATCAGACGATCAAGGCGGCTTCGGCCGCCTTTTTCATTTGGCTGGCGCGTTCATGGACGAGTTCGGCAGCGCCGGCCGCTCGAAGCCCTCGACCGGATGGAATCCGATAATCCCAGCACCGACATCCTGTCAGTTGACATCTATTATTTAGTGCACTAAACATTAGTGTACTAATCAAAAGAGGAAGACATCATGTCCGCACTTTATTCCACGCAGGCCCACACCCACGGCGGCCGCGCCGGCCATGTCGAAACGACCGACGGCCTGCTCAGCATCGATCTGGCCACGCCGAAGGAGCTTGGCGGCCCCGGCGGAGCGACCAATCCCGAACAGCTCTTCGCCGCCGGCTACGCGGCTTGCTTCGAGAGCGCCCTTCGGCTCGTCGCCAGCAGGCAGAAGGCGCCGCTGAAAGATGTGACGATGATCTCGACGGTCGCGCTGCTGCCGAATGGCCAGGGCGGCTTCATGCTCGATGTCGCGCTGGAGGCGCAGACGAAGGGTGTTGACCAGGCCGCCGCCGAGGCGCTTGTATCGGCCGCGCACCGGATCTGCCCCTATTCAAACGCGCTTCGCGGCAATGTCGACGTGAAGCTGACAGCGAAGGCTGCATGACAGGCACTGTAGCAGACGAGGCGAGACAGGTGCCGGCCGAGGAGGCCGGCTTCCTGCGGCTCGACCAGCATGTCTGCTTCGCCCTTTATACGGCGAGCGGGTTGATGACGCGCATCTATCGCCCGCTGCTGGAGCCGCTCGGCCTGACCTATCCGCAGTATCTCGCCATGCTGGCGCTGTGGGAACGCTCGCCGAGCACGGTGAGCGAGGTGAGCGAGAGGCTCGGCCTTGAGCCGGCGACGCTGACGCCGCTGCTGAAGCGACTGGAGCATGCCGGTCTCGTCACGCGCCGGCGCGACGAGACCGACGAGCGCCGCGTCCTGATCGAACCGACAGACGAGGGCCGCGCCCTGCGGGAAAAGGCGAAGGCCGTGCCCCGCGACCTGTCCTGCACGATCGGCACTGACCAGACGGAGCTTGCCGAACTGCGCCGGCTTCTGGGCGATTTCATCGACAGGCTGAAAGGCGCGACGTCACGAGAGTAGCGCTCCGCATCGCCGGATATGCGGCGACGCTCTGCCGTTGGCGCCGTCCATGTTGATGCTACACGATTCCGTCGCTGGCCAGCGGTCGGGCATCGTCGGTGCTTGCAAGGCGGCGCGGGGCCGCTAAAGTCGGCAGGGATTTGCCGCATTGGCGGCCGAACGCTTTCGGAGAGCCTGATGACCAAGCCAAGATTGCTGCTGGCGGCGCTGCTTGCCTGCCTTTTCGCGCCGATCGCCGCCCTGGCGGCAGACGGCCTGCCGGATCTCGCCGGCCGCAAGGTGGTCGTGGTGACGGAGAACGCCTATCCGCCGCTCCAGTTCGTCGACCCCAAGAGCGGCAAGCAGATCGGCTGGGAATACGACGCGATGAACGAGATCGCCAAGCGGCTCAACTTCAACGTGGAATACCAGAATACGTCCTGGGACGCGATGATCCAGGCAGTCGCCGACAAGCAGTACGACATCGGCATGACCGGCATCACCATCAACGACGAGCGCAAGGCCAAGGTCGATTTCTCCGATCCCTACATGCGCAACGAGCAGTTCATGCTGGTGCGCGGCGACGAGACCCGCTTTACCGACGCCAAGAGCTTCGCCGCCGTCAAGGACGCGCTGATCGGCGCGCAGGCGGGAACCTCTCCATTCTACACGGCCGTCTATGCGGTGCTCGATGGCAACGAACAGAACCCACGGATAAAGCTGTTCGAGACCTTCGGCGCTTCCGTGCAGGCGCTCAAGACCGGCGACGTCGACACAGTGCTGACCGACTCCACCGCCGGCAAGGGCTACGTCGCGGCGTCGGACGGCGGGCTGAAGCTGATCGGCGGGCCGCTCGGCACCGAGGATTTCGGCTTCATCTTTCCGAAAGGATCGGACCTCGTGGCGCCCGTCAACCAGGCGATCGCCGCGCTGAAAGCCGACGGGACGTTCGAGGCGCTCAACAAGAAATGGTTCCTCGACTACACGATGGGCGAGTAAGCGGCCGTCTTGACCATCGATCCCCTCCATAAATCCTGCGACACCGTCATTTTTTGACGATGGCGCCCACATCGAAGCCTGCATTCCCGGGGTGGCTGGCGGTGGCGGCGGCCATTGCCACCGTAGCCGCTTTCGCCATCGCGTCGTCCGATCTCTATCGCCAGGTATTCTCGACCGTGGCGGCAGGCATCGGCGTGACGGTCTTCGTCACCATCGTCGCCTTCGCGCTGGCTTCGCTGCTCGGGCTCGGCATCGCGCTGATGGCGTTGTCGTCGTCGCGCTGGCTGATCCAGATCGCGCGCTTCTATGTCGAGATCATCCGCGGCGTGCCGATCCTGGTGCTGCTGTTCTGGATCGCCTTCGTCGGCGCGCCCGCCTTCGTCGCCGGATGGAATTTCGTCACGCAGCCCTTGCAGCAGGCCGGACTGACTGGCCCGTTGATGGTGCGCGACGTCTCGCTGCTGTGGCGCGCCGTCATCGCGCTCACCATCGGCTATTCCGCCTTCATCGCGGAAGTGTTCCGCGCCGGCATCCAGTCGGTCGAGGCCGGACAGGTCGAAGCGGCCAAGGCGCTCGGCCTGTCGCGCTTCCAGCGCTTCCGGCTGATCGTCTTCCCGCAGGCGATCCGCACCATCCTGCCGCCGCTCGGAAACGATTTCGTCGCGATGGTGAAGGACTCCTCGCTGGTGTCGGTGCTCGGCGTCGCCGACATCACCCAGATGGGCAAGATCTATGCCGCCGGCTCTTTCCGTTTCTTCGAGACCTATTCGATCGTCGCCTATATCTACCTGATCCTTACCGTCGGCCTGTCACTGGCGCTGCGCGCGCTCGAAAAGCGGATGCGGCGCGCCTATGAGGTCCAACGGTAATTTCTTCCGCCGCTCGCATTGACGGCAAGGCGCCCAGCACCGAGGCTGGCAGAAGGAGAAGCCTCGGGAGAACAGCGGTGACCTCAAGCACCATCGTCGACAAGGCCAACGAAGCGCTCGGGTCGGTCTATTCGGCTGACTCGCCGCAGGCGGTGGCGAAGGCCTATGCCGACTGGGCAGCGAGCTACGACAGCGAGACGGCGGCGCTCGGCTACCTGCTTCCCTTCCTCATCACCGCTTGGGTCGCGCGCCATGTGCCGGCCGGGGACGGACCATTGCTTGACGCCGGCTGCGGCACGGGACTGACCGGTCCGCAGATGAAGGCCTTGGGCTATGACAACCTCGCCGGCCTCGACCTTTCGAACGAAATGCTGACGATCGCCGCCGGCCGCGGCAGCTACAACGACCTGAAGCAGGCGACGCTGGGCGAGCGATTGCCTTGGCCTAACGATTATTTCCGCGCCTTCTTCTCGACCGGCGTGTTCACCATGGGCCATGCGCCGGCATCCGGCCTGCGCGACTTGGTGCGCATTACGCGCAGGGGCGGCCACGCCGTCTTCACCGTCCGCGACCAGGTTTTCGAAAAGGGCGGTTTCCAGGCTGTTTTCGACGAACTTGAGCGGGACGGCAGATGGCGGCTCATCGAGCAAAGCCCCTGGTTCCGCTGTTACGCGGTGGCCGAGCCGGAGGCCCAGGTGAAGACGTTCGTGTTCGAGGTCCTGTAGCCTTCGAGGCAGGTCCGTTGATTGCCGTGCCGTCAAAAGATTGCTATGGACGCGCTCATGGAAGAGCTTTTCGGCGATCCCGCCTACAAGAAGTTCGTGCTGCAGGACCGCAAGCGCCTGCCGGCACGCTTCTTCGCGCGGGTCACCGGCGCCCCGACCAGCCGACTTCGCTGATCCCGGATCACCGCGCCCCGCCGCGCCAGCGGCACTCTTCCATTCTCGAATCGACGGATTTACGCAAATGAGCGCACCGCGCACCCTCTACGACAAGATTTTCGACGACCATGTGGTCGACCGCCAGGACGACGGCACCTGCCTGCTTTGGATCGACCGCCACCTCGTGCATGAAGTGACCAGCCCGCAGGCCTTCGAGGGCCTGCGCATGGCCGGCCGCAAGGTCCGCCACCCGGAGAAGACGCTGGCCGTGGTCGACCACAACGTGTCGACTTCGCCCGACCGCGTCAACGGCATCAAGAACGAGGAAAGCCGCGTCCAGGTCGAGGCGCTGGCGAAGAACGCCGCCGATTTCGGCGTCGAGTATTACTCCGAGAAGGACCGCCGCCAGGGCATCGTCCACATCATCGGTCCGGAGCAGGGCTTTACGCTGCCGGGCATGACGATCGTGTGCGGCGACAGCCACACTTCGACCCACGGCGCCTTCGGCGCGCTGGCGCATGGCATCGGCACCTCGGAGGTCGAGCACGTGCTGGCCACCCAGACGCTGATCCAGAACAAGGCCAAGAACATGCTGGTGCGCGTCGACGGGCAGCTTCCGCCCGGCGTCACGGCCAAGGACATCATCCTCGCCATCATCGGCGAGATCGGCACCGCCGGCGGCACCGGCTACGTCATCGAATATGCCGGCGAGGCGATCCGCTCGCTGTCGATGGAAGGCCGCATGACGGTTTGCAACATGAGCATCGAAGGCGGCGCGCGGGCGGGCCTGATCGCGCCGGACGAAACCACCTTCGCCTATGTCAAGGACAAGCCGCGCGCGCCGCAGGGCGCGGCGTGGAATGCAGCCGTCGATTACTGGAAGACGCTGAAGTCCGACGAGGGCGCGCATTTCGACAAGGTGGTGGTGCTCGACGCCGCGGCGCTGCCGCCGATCGTCACCTGGGGCTCGTCGCCCGAGGACGTGGCCGCCGTCACCGGCGTCGTGCCGGACCCCGACGAGATCGCGGACGAGAACAAGCGCAATTCCAAGAAGCGCGCGCTCGACTACATGGGCCTCGCTGCCGGCACCAAGATCACCGACATCGCGCTCGACCGCGTCTTCATCGGCTCCTGCACCAACGGCCGCATCGAGGATCTCCGGGCCGTAGCGGCGGTGGCCAAGGGCAAGCATGTCGCACCGACCGTCAACGCCATGATCGTGCCGGGCTCCGGCCTGGTGAAAGCACAGGCGGAAGCCGAAGGGCTGGACAAGATCTTCATCGAGGCCGGTTTCGACTGGCGCGAGCCGGGCTGCTCGATGTGCCTCGCCATGAACGACGACCGGCTGGCGCCGCATGAGCGCTGCGCCTCAACCTCCAACCGCAATTTCGAAGGCCGGCAGGGTTTTAAAGGCCGCACCCACCTCGTCTCGCCCGCCATGGCGGCGGCGGCGGCGATCGCCGGCCATTTCGTCGACATCCGCGACTGGAAATAATCGCAGGCCACCGGTCTGCGTTCACGATAAAGGCCCGGTCGATGCCGGGCCTTTTGCTTTGCGATGATCAAGGCATTTGCAAACAGCCGGAACGCCCGCTGCCCCGACGCCACCTCGGATGCGCGATCAGATATGGATCGGCTTGAAGAAAGTTGCGAGCGCCGCCTCCTTCACCGCTTCCGACATGGTGGGGTGCGCATGGCAGGTGCGGGCGAGGTCTTCCGACGAGCCGCCGAACTCCATCAGCACCGCGGCCTCGTGGATCATCTCGCCGGCCCCGAAGCCGACGATATGGACGCCGAGGACCCGATCCGTCTGCTTGTCGGCCAGGATTTTCACGAAACCGTCGGTATGCAGCATGGCGCGCGCCCGGCCGTTGGCGGTGAAGGGGAATTTTCCCACCTTGTAGTCTATGCCCGCCTTCTTCAGCTCCTCCTCGGTCTTGCCGACCGAGGCGACTTCCGGGCTGGTGTACACGACGCTCGGGATCACTTCGTAGTTTACATGCCCCGCCTGGCCGGCGATGCGCTCGGCCACGGCGACGCCCTCGTCCTCGGCCTTGTGCGCCAGCATCGGCCCCGCCACCACGTCGCCGATCGCCCAGATGCCCGGCACGTTGGTCTGCAAATGGCCGTCGGTCTTGACGCGACCGCGCTCGTCCGTCTCGACGCCGGCCTCCTTGAGGCCGAGCCCATCGGCATAGGCGCGCCGGCCGGTGGCGACCAGCACGACATCGGCCTCGATCGTCTCGGCATCGCCGCCCTTTACCGGTTCGAAGGTAACGCTGGCGCCTTTCTTGTCCTTGGTGACGGCGGTGACCTTCGATCCGAGCTTGAACTCGAAACCCTGCTTGGAAAGCAGGCGCTGGAACTGCTTCGACACCTCGCCGTCCATGCCGCCCAAGATGGTGTCGAGGAACTCGACCACGGTCACCTTGGCCCCAAGCCGCGCCCACACCGAGCCGAGCTCCAGGCCGATGACGCCGCCGCCGACCACGATCAGCCTTTCCGGCACTTTTTCCAGCACCAGCGCGCCAGTGGAAGACACGATCACCTTCTCGTCGATGTCGACCTTGACGCCCGGAATGCCGGCAACCTCGGAGCCGGTGGCGATGACGATGTTCTTCGCCTCGATCTCCTGGACCTTGCCGTCCTCGCCGGTGACGGAAATCTTGCCGGCGTCGAGCACCTTGCCGGTACCGCGGAAGGAATCGATCTTGTTCTTCTTGAACAGGAAGGCGACGCCGTTCACGTTCGCAGCGACGGTCGTGTCCTTGTGCGCCATCATCTTCTTCAGGTTCAGCTTCGGCACCACCTCCACACCCAGCGTGTCGAAGGCATGACCGGCCTCGGCAAACATCTCGGAAGCGTAGAGCAACGCCTTGGAGGGAATGCAGCCGATGTTGAGGCAAGTGCCGCCGAAGGTCGCGTTCTTTTCGACCACCGCAACCTTAAGCCCGAGCTGCGCCGCCTTGATGGCGCAGACATAGCCTCCGGGTCCGGAACCGATCACCACAACGTCGTAAGCCATGTTTTTTCCTTCCAGTGACTGTCAGCGGCCGCCGCTCACGTCGAGCAGCGCGCCGGTTGTATAGGATGCTTCGTCGGAAAGCAGCCATAGCACGGCCGCGGCGATTTCTTCCGCGCGGCCTTCCCGGCGCATCGGGATGAGCCCACGCAAGCGCTCCAACCGATCGGGCTGGCCGCCGGAAGCATGAATCTCAGTATCGATCATGCCCGGCCGCACCGCGTTGACGCGCACGCCCTCCGTCGCCACTTCGCGGGCGAGACCGACGGTAAAAGTGTCGATGGCGCCCTTGGAGGCGGCGTAATCGACATATTCGCCGGCGCTGCCGAGCGTGGCAGCCACCGAAGACAGGTTGACGATCGCGCCGCCCTTGCCGCCATGCGCGGTGGACATGCGCCTGACCGCCTCGCGCGCACACAGGATGGAGCCGATCACGTTGACGCGGAACATGCGCTCCAGCCGTGCGCCGGACACGTCCGCGAGCCGGGCTTTCATGTCGACGACACCGGCATTGTTGACCAGCCCGTCGAGCGCGCCGAAACGGCGATCGACGGTTTCGAACAGAGCCATGATGTCCGCTTCGTCGCCGACATCGGCCTGGATGGCAAACGCTTCGCCGCCGCCTTTTTCCACCTGCTGGACGACGGCCTCGGCAGCGGACCGGTTCGAAGCGAAACTGAATGCGACACGCCAGCCGCGCTGCGCGGCCATTCGGACCGTGGCGGCGCCGATGCCGCGGCTGCCGCCGGTGACCAGAAGCGTCTTTTGCCGGCTCATTCCTGGCATCCCTGCAGTGCGAACACGTCCCACGGAACCTTGGAAAATCCATGCTCGCCATAAGCGGCCGAAAGGCGTAGCGACGGGCCGAGGTCGGGAAAGATCAGGGTCGGCGGTGCATTCGACCCCTGCCCCGGCAGCAGCGCGATGGTGCCGCGCTCGTCCGAAGTATAGATCACGCCCTGCCAGACGGTGCAGGCGGTGAGTTCCGCGCCGGTGACGTCGCCCTCCGGGCACCTGTACATCAGCGTGCCGCGCGGCCGGCGCGCATCGTCGTCGCTCCACTCGACGATGCCGTCGAGCACCGTGGCGTTGTCGAGCACCATGCGGAAACTGTTCGTCACCGTTGCGGATTCTCCGGCCGGCCGGAAGTCGATCCCCGCCGCCTGTCCAGGATCTCCATAGACGGCAAGCTCGATCGGGCAGGCGGCTTGCGCCGGCACAACGCCGAGCGCCATCGCACAGGCCACAAACACCCCAGCCGATCGCATCGCGGACATCAGGCGCTCACGCATGCTCACGCCATCAGTTGCCAGAGCATCATCACCAAGCCGACGATCGAGATACACCAGGCCAGCGTCCTCAGCGCAGGCACGCCGAAGGCGTAGAGCGGCAGATAGACCACGCGCGCGAGCAGCCACACCCAGGCGCCCGTGGCGGCAATGCCGCCGGCCTTCCCCGTAATCGCGAGCGCCAGCGCCAACGCGATGTAAGCCGGGTAGGTCTCGAGCAGGTTTTCCAGAGCCCGTTTCAGACGCCCCGCCACCGGATTGCGCGATTCCTGCTCCTGGTCTCGCGGCCCGAGCAGGTAGGACGGGCCGAGGTCGTAGATCGAAACGGCCTGCAGCACGATCTGGGCAAGCAGGAGCACCACGCTCCATGCCAGCACGTGGATTTCGGTCGATGCGGCGGCGGCTTCCATCACTGCCTCCTGTCCGGCGTCATGCGACGCCTGTTGGCGGCCCCGGAACCAGGCCTACAGATCCAGCACCAGCCGTTCCGGATCCTCAAGGCTTTCCTTGACGCGCACCAGGAAGGTCACCGCTTCCTTGCCGTCGACGATGCGGTGATCATAGGACAGCGCGAGATACATCATCGGGCGGATCACCACCTGGCCGCCGAGCGCCACCGGCCGTTCCTGTATCTTGTGCATGCCGAGGATGCCCGACTGCGGCGCGTTCAGGATCGGCGTCGACATCAGCGAGCCGTAGACGCCGCCGTTGGAGATTGTGAACGTGCCGCCCTGCATGTCGGCGACCGATAGCTTGCCGTCGCGGGCAGCCAGCCCGAGCCGGCCGATCTCCTTCTCGATCTCGGCGATCGACATCTGGTCGGCGTCGCGCACCACCGGCACGACGAGGCCTTTTTCGGTGCCGACCGCCACGCCGATATGGGCGAAGTTCTTGTAGATGATATCGGTGCCGTCGATCTCGGCGTTGACTGCGGGAATCTCCTTCAGCGCATGAGTGACGGCCTTGGTGAAGAAGCCCATGAAGCCGAGCTTCACGCCGTGCTTCTTCTCGAAGACGTCCTTGTATTTCGAGCGCAGGTCCATCACCGCCTTCATGTCCACCTCATTGAAGGTGGTGAGCATGGCGGCGCTCGCCTGCGCGTCCTTCAGCCGGCGCGCGATGGTCTGGCGCAGCTTGGTCATACGTACGCGCTCCTCGCGCGGCGCGTCGTCGGCCGAGGACGGAACACGTGCCTGCGCGGGTGCTGCCGGCTCCTTAGGCGTTTCGGCCGGCTGCGAAGGCGCGCCGCGGGCGATGGCGTCGAGCACGTCGCCCTTCAGCACCTGGCCGCGCTTGCCCGAGCCCGAAACCTGATCGGCCGAAAGGTTGTTCTCCGCCAGAAGCTTCGCGGCCGAAGGCGCCGGCGGCATGGAACGCTCTTCCACCGGACCCTCGCCAGCGGTCTTTGCCTGCTGTGCGGCGGCTTCCCTGGTCGTCGAGGCAGCCGTCGGGGCCGACGCCTGCGCGACCGCCGTCTCCTGCTTCGGCGCCGGCGCCTTCGCGCCGGCGCCATCCGCGGAGATCGATCCGAGCAGCGCTCCGACCTCGACCGTCTCGCCTTCCTTGACGACGATCTCGGCCAGCGACCCCGCACCGGGCGCCGGAACCTCGATCGTCACCTTGTCGGTTTCCAGTTCGACCAGCGGCTCGTCCGCGGCGACCGCGTCGCCCACCTTCTTGAACCACTTGCCGACGGTCGCTTCGGTGACCGATTCGCCCAGCGTCGGGACTTTGATTTCGGTGGCCATTGTCGTTTCCGTTGTTGGAGGTTTCGTCTGCGGGCGGCCTCAGCCGCCCAGCGAATCTTCGAGCAGCGCGGAGAGCTGCGCCAGATGCTTCGACATCAGGCCGGTCGCGGGCGAGGCCGAGGCCGGCCTGCCGGTGTAGCGCACGCGCTGATGCTTGGCGTCGATATGGGCGAGCACCCATTCCAGGTAAGGGTCGATGAAAGACCAGGCACCCATGTTCTTGGGCTCTTCCTGGCACCACACCATCTCCGCATTGCGGAAGCGCGACAGCTCGGTAATCAGCGCCTTGGCCGGGAACGGGTAGAGCTGCTCGACGCGCAGCAGGTAGATGTCGTTGATGCCGCGCTTCTCGCGTTCCTCGTAGAGGTCGTAGTAGACCTTGCCCGAGCACAGCACGACGCGGCGGATCTTGGAATCCTTCACCAGCTTGATCTGCTGGTCCGGCAGCATCTGCGCGTCGTCCCACAGAAGACGGTGGAAGGCGCTTTCGCCGGCCATTTCCGACAGAGTCGAGACGGCCCGCTTGTGCCGCAGCAACGACTTCGGCGTCATCAGGACCAGCGGCTTGCGGAAGTCGCGCTTGAGCTGTCGTCGCAGGATGTGGAAATAGTTAGCCGGCGTGGTGACGTTGGCGACCTGCATGTTGTCTTCGGCGCAAAGCTGCAGGTAGCGCTCCAGGCGCGCCGAGGAATGCTCCGGCCCCTGGCCCTCGTAGCCGTGCGGCAGCAGGCAGACCAGGCCCGACATGCGCAGCCACTTGCGCTCGCCCGACGAGATGAACTGGTCGAATATGACCTGCGCGCCGTTAGCGAAATCGCCGAACTGCGCTTCCCACAGCGTCAGCGCCTTGGGTTCGGCAAGCGAATAACCGTATTCGAAGCCGAGAACCGCCTCTTCCGAGAGCATCGAGTTGATGACCTCGTAACCGGCCTGCGCGGGCGAAAGATTGTTGAGCGGGATGTAGCGCGTCTCGTCCTTCTGGTCGTAGAGGACCGAATGCCGCTGTGAGAACGTGCCGCGCTCCGAATCCTGTCCCGACAAGCGGATCGGGTTGCCGTCGAGCAGGATCGCGCCGAACGCCAGCGCCTCGGCGGTCGACCAGTCGATGCCTTCGCCCGATTCGATGGCGTGGCGACGGTTGTCGAGGAAGCGCTGGATCGTCTTGTGCGCCTCGAAGCCCTTCGGCACTTCGGTGAGCTTCTTGCCGATCTCCTTCAGCGTCTTGAGCGGCACGGCGGTCTTGCCGCGGCGCAGTTCGTCCTGGCTGTCGGCGGTGCGCAGGCCCGACCAGGCACCGTCCAGCCAGTCGGCCTTGTTGGGCTTGTAGGACTGACCGACCTCGAATTCGGTTTCGAGATGGGCGCGCCAGTCGGCTTTCATCTTGTCGAAATCGTCCTGCGTCAGCAGGCCTTCGCCGATCAGCTTGTCGGCATAGAGCTGCACCGTCGTCTTGTGGCCGCGGATCGCGCGGTACATGACCGGCTGCGTGAAGGCCGGTTCGTCGCCCTCGTTGTGGCCGAAGCGGCGGTAGCAGAACATGTCTACGACCACCGGCTTGTGGAACTTCATGCGGAACTCGGTCGCCACCTTGGCCGCATAGACGACCGCTTCGGGATCGTCGCCGTTGACGTGGAAGATGGGCGCTTCGATCATCTTGGCGACGTCGGAGGGATAGGGCGAGGAGCGCGAGAAGCGCGGATTGGTGGTGAAGCCGATCTGGTTGTTGATGATGAAGTGCAGCGTGCCCGCCACGCGGTGGCCGCGCAAGCCCGACAGGCCGAGCATTTCCGCGATGACGCCCTGCCCGGCGAAGGCCGCGTCGCCGTGCAGCAGCAGCGGCATCACCTTGGCGCGCTCTTCCAGCGGCACCATCTCCTCGCGTCCGCGCCCGAAGAGCTGGTCCTGCTTGGCGCGCGCCTTGCCCATCACCACAGGGTCGACGATCTCCAGGTGAGACGGATTCGCGGTCAGCGACAGATGCACCTTGTTGCCGTCGAACTCGCGGTCCGACGAGGCACCGAGATGGTACTTCACATCGCCCGAGCCCTCGACGTCGTCGGGGGCGTAGGAACCGCCCTTGAACTCATGGAAGATGGCGCGGTGCGGCTTGGCCATCACCTGGGAGAGCACGTTGAGCCGGCCGCGATGCGCCATGCCGAGCACGATCTCCTTCAGGCCGAGCTGGCCGCCGCGCTTGACGATCTGCTCCAGCGCCGGGATCAGCGATTCGCCGCCGTCGAGGCCGAAACGCTTGGTGCCCTTGTACTTGACGTCGATGAACTGCTCGAAGCCCTCGGCCTCGATGAGCTTCGACAGGATTGCCTTCTTGCCCTCGGCGGTGAAGGAGATCTCCTTGTCGGCGCCTTCGATGCGCGCCTGGATCCAGCCCTTCTCCTCGGGGTCGGAAATGTGCATGAACTCGACGCCGAGCGTCGAGCAATAGGTGCGTGTCAGGATTCCCAGCATCTGCCGGATGGTGCCGAATTCGAGCCCCAGCACGTTGTCGAGGAAAATCGGTCGGTCGTAGTCGGCCTCGGTGAAGCCGTAGGTCTCGGGCGACAGCTCGTTGTAGTCCTCGGGCGGCGTGGCGATGCCGAGCGGATCGAGATTGGCGTGCAGGTGGCCGCGCATCCGGTAGGCGCGGATCATCATGATGGCGCGCACGGAGTCCCGCGTGGCCTGATGGACCTCGTCGTCGGACATCATGTGGCCGTTAGCGGCCGCCTTGTCCTTTACCTTCTTCTCGATGACCTTCTCGACGAGCGGCCAGTTGCCGTCGAGCGCGGAGACGAGTTCGCCGTTCGCGATCAGCGGCCAGGAGGGCTTCGCCCATGACGCGCCGCGCGCGTTCTTGCGGACGTCTCCGGCATCGTCCTTCAGCGCGGCGAAGAACGCCTGCCACTCGGGATCGACGGACGACGGATCGTCCTCATAGGCGGCCTGGAGCTGCTCGATGTAATCGGCATTGCCGCCATAGAGGAAGGAGGTGATCTCGAATTGGTCGTTGGCCTGATCTTGTCGTGCCATCTTTTGCTCGGAGCTTCGGCTCCGTCTCCTGCTTGCGGCAGTCGGTACTAAGCAGTTGGCAGTCGCATCATGAAGACGACTGCCCATTGCCGACTGCCCATTGCCTCACCCCTTGATCGCTTCCATGAGCGTCGTGCCCAGTCGCGCCGGCGACGGCGAAACCTTGATGCCGGCCGATTCCATCGCCGCGATCTTGTCTTCAGCGCCGCCCTTGCCGCCGGAGATCACCGCGCCTGCATGGCCCATCGTGCGTCCCGCGGGCGCCGTGCGGCCTGCGATGAAACCCGCCATCGGCTTCTTCCGGCCCTTCTTCGCCTCGTCCTTGAGGAACTGCGCGGCGTCCTCTTCGGCCGAGCCGCCGATCTCGCCGATCATGATGATCGATTCTGTGGCCGGATCGGCCAGGAACATCTCCAGCACGTCGATGAACTCCGTGCCCTTGACCGGATCGCCGCCGATGCCGACGGCGGTCGTCTGGCCAAGGCCGACATTGGTAGTCTGGAACACCGCTTCATAGGTAAGCGTTCCCGAGCGCGAAACAACGCCCACCGACCCCTTGCGGAAGATGTTGCCCGGCATGATGCCGATCTTGCATTCGTCCGGCGTCAGGATGCCGGGGCAGTTCGGCCCGAGCAGCCGCGACTTCGACTTTTCCAGCCGCGCCTTGACGCGCACCATGTCGAGCACCGGAATGCCTTCGGTGATGCAGACGATGAGGGGGATCTCGGCATCGATCGCCTCTATGATCGCCTCGGCCGCGCCTGCCGGCGGCACATAGACCACCGAAGCGTCGGCACCGGTCTTTTCCCTGCCTTCGGCGACGGTCGCGAAGATCGGCAGGTCGACCTCCCTGTCACCGGCCTTGCCGTGCCAGGTCTCGCCGCCCTTCTTCGGATGGATACCGCCGACCATTTTGGTGCCGTGATAGGCCAACGCCTGCTCGGTGTGGAACGTGCCGGTCTTGCCGGTCAGGCCCTGGACCAGGATCTTGGTGTTCTTGTCGACGAGAATGGACATGCCTGGACCTTCTTGCTCAAAAAATTGTTCGGGAAGGCGAAACACGCCGGAAGGTGCCCTTCGCCATGTCTTGCCAGTCGTCGGAACCGGCGCGCTTGAACTGCAGATTGGTGCGGTATCCGTCAGCTGCGTCGACCACATAGGTCATGCGCGCCGCGCCACGCGGCGACGAGCGCTCCAGAACCAGCGTATCCCCGTCCCACGAGCCGGTTGCAGGGTTCGCCGGGAAAAACCCCATCGAATCGAAGGCGAACATCTTGGTAAGCCCGTCGGCCTGATCGAAGCCAAAGACGTTGTGCGCTGCAAAGCTTTCCCGGCCGTCGCGGATCTGCCGATAGCGCTGCATCACGAACAGACCGCCGAACTCGACGACCGTCTCGACCTCGGCCCTTGCCGGACCGGCAGGCGCCCACTGCGTGGCCGACATTTCTTCCTCGCCGCGCCACATGCCTACCAGTGCCTGCAGGCGCTGGTGACCGGGGGAAAGCGTCTGGGAAGGGTTGGCGTTCATGGCACTAGAGCCGCTTCAGCTCGGTGACGGTGAGATCGCTCTCGGCGTTACCGGTGTTGAGCGTCGTCGCCGGCTCGAACATCAGCACCACAGGCTCGCTGGTCAGCGAACGCGGCCGATGCTCGACGCCGCGCGGCACGACGATGAAGTCACCTTCGCCGAGTTCGACCGAGCCGTCGCGGAAATCGAGGGCGATCCTGCCGCGCAGGACGAGAAAAGCCTCGTCTTCGGCCTCATGCGCATGCCAGTCGAAGACCTCTCCGAACTTGGCGACCTTGGCCTGGCTGTCGTTCACGTCGCCGGCGATATGCGGATCGAAGACCTTTTCGATCGTCTGATCCGCCGCCTGGACGAGATTGATCTTGCGGGGAGGCATTGCTCAGCCCTTCACCGCCGCCACGATCTTCTTCGCCGCATCGTCGAGATCGTCGGCGGAAGTGACGTTGAGTCCGCTCTCGCGGATGATCTTCTTGCCGAGTTCGACATTGGTGCCTTCGAGGCGAACCACCAGCGGCACCTTCAGCCCGACTTCCTTCACCGCCGCGACCACGCCTTCGGCGATGATGTCGCACTTCATGATGCCGCCGAAGATGTTGACCAGGATGCCCTTCACCGCCGGATCTGCGGTGATGATCTTGAACGCCGCCGTGACCTTTTCCTTCGAGGCGCCGCCGCCGACGTCGAGGAAGTTCGCCGGTTCGGCGCCGTAGAGCTTGATGATATCCATCGTCGCCATGGCAAGGCCGGCGCCGTTGACCATGCAGCCGATATTGCCGTCGAGCGCGACATAGGCGAGGTCGTATTTCGACGCCTCGATCTCCTTCTCGTCCTCTTCGGTCGTGTCGCGCAGGTCGACGACGTCCGGATGACGGAACAGCGCGTTGTTGTCGAACGACACCTTGGCGTCCAACAGCCTGAGCCGGCCGTTCTTCATGACGATCAGCGGGTTGACCTCGAGCAGACTCATGTCCTTTTCGACGAAGGCCTTGTAGAGCGCCGGGAATACCAGCGCGCCGTCGTCGGCTGCGCCGCCGGTAAGCTTCAGCGCCGCGTTGAGCGCTTTGACATCGGCGTCGGTGACGCCCTTTTCCGGATCGATCGCCACGGTGACGATCTTCTCCGGCGTGTCATGGGCGACGGTCTCGATGTCCATGCCGCCCTCGGTGGAAACGACGAAGGCGACGCGGCCGACCGAACGGTCCACCAGGATCGACAGATAGAGTTCGCGGTCGATGTCGGCGCCATCCTCGATATAGAGGCGGTTGACCTGCTTGCCGGCGGGGCCGGTCTGCTTGGTCACCAGCGTATGCCCGAGCATCTCGTTGACGTTGGCGACGACCTCGGCCACCGACTTCGACAGGCGAACGCCGCCCTTGCCGTCGGGTCCCAGCTCCTTGAACTTGCCCTTGCCGCGCCCGCCGGCATGGATCTGGCTCTTCACCACATAGAGCGGGCCGGGCAGCTTGCCGGCGGCGGCCTCAGCCTCGTCCTTCTTCATGACGGGCACGCCGTCTGCGACCGGCAGGCCGTAACCTTTCAGAAGCTGCTTGGCCTGGTATTCATGGATGTTCATGGCTGGCGCCCTCTTCTGGCTTCGGAGGCTAGGTTACTTGCTGCCGAGTTGCGGCGCGATGCCCGTGCAAGCCTCGGTCAGGCTCTGCACCGCGGCAAGCGACTTCTCGAACATGGCCTGCTCGGCCTTGCTGAAGTCGAGCTCGATGACGCGCTCCACGCCGCCGGCGCCGATCACCACCGGCACGCCGACATAGGTATCCTTGACGCCGTACTGGCCGTTGAGATGGGCGGCGCAGGGCAACACGCGCTTCTTGTCCTTCAAGTAGGACTCGGCCATCGCAATGGCCGAAGAGGCGGGCGCGTAGAAGGCCGAGCCGGTCTTGAGCAGGCCGACGATCTCGCCGCCGCCCTTGCGAGTGCGTTCGACGATGGCGTCCAGCTTCTCCTGGCTGGTCCAGCCCATCTTGACGAGGTCGGGCAGCGGAATGCCGGCGACGGTTGAGTAGCGCACCATCGGCACCATGTCGTCGCCGTGGCCACCCAGCGTCATGGCCGACACGTCCTCGACCGAAACCTTGAATTCCTCGGCGAGGAAGTAGCGGAAACGGGCCGAGTCCAGCACGCCGGCCATGCCGACCACATGGGTCTTGGGCAGGCCGGAGAACTTCTGCAGCGCCCACACCATCGCGTCGAGCGGATTGGTGATGCAGATAACGAAGGCCTTGGGCGCATACTTGCGGATGCCGGCGCCCACCTGCTCCATCACCTTGAGGTTGATGCCGAGCAGGTCGTCGCGGCTCATGCCGGGCTTGCGCGGCACGCCGGCGGTGACGATGCATACATCCGCGCCCTCGATGCCGGCATAGTCGTTGACGCCCGTATAGCTGGCGTCGAAGCCTTCCACCGGCGAGGATTCGGCGATGTCCAGTCCCTTGCCCTGCGGAATGCCCTCGGCGATGTCGAACAGCACCACGTCGCCCAGTTCCTTCAGGCCGATCAGGTGAGCCAACGTGCCGCCGATCATGCCCGAGCCGATAAGCGCTATCTTGTTGCGTGCCATGTCAGGATCGTTTCCCTTTGAAGACGGCGCCGGGCGCCTGCGGAGGATCGGAACGGCGGGAAGGCCGCGAAATTTCGCCGCACCCCATACCGCCACGATGCTTGAAATTCAACCGGTTATTTCAACCCAAGCAAATTCAATCGGTTAGATGAACTTTGGCTTACGTAAACGTCAAAATCCATCGTCACATATGTTTTAGCAGACCCTCTTTCGCTCCAGAAGATATATACTTGGCAATGACGCATTTGTGACGAGCCGCTCCACCGGCGCCGGCCGGTCAGGCAGACACCGCCGCGGTCCGCACCGCGACGCCACCGTTTTCCTGATGCCGGCTCTCCCAGTCCTCCAGCCAATCGCGGCTCTGCATCTCGATCAGGCGCGAGGCGGTGCGGTCGAACTCGAATGCCTCCGTTACGCCGGCACGCCCGGCGTAGAGCCGGTCGGGCGGCGCTTCGGCGCTGATGAAAGCCCGCATCTTCTTGTCGTAGAGCGTGTCGACCAGCAGGATGAACCGCTTGGCGGCATTGCGCCGCGTCTGGTCGAGCTCCGGCACATGGTCGATGAGGATCGTGTCGAATCGCTCGGCGATCGCCAGATAGTCGCGCGCGCCGAGCGGCGCGTCGCAAAGCTCGGCGAAAGAAAAGCGCGCTGACCGGCCGGCGGCGCGCGGCACCGCTACCTTGCGGCCCTTGACGGCGATCGTCGTCTCCGTTTCCACGCCGTGCGAAACAGCCGCCCAGGCCTGGTCCATCTCCCGTTGCGCGGCCGCGTCGTCGGGCGTGAGGTAGACCGGCATGCGCGAGAGCTTGTCCTGCCGGTAGTCCTTCGGCGAATCCAGCGCCACGACGTCCGCGTTGCGCTCCAGGAGCGCGATGAAGGGCAGGAAGAGCTGGCGGTTCAGCCCGTCCCTGTAGAGATCGTCTGGCGCCACGTTCGACGTCGCCACCAGCACGACGCCGGCGGCGAACAGCGCCGAGAACAGGCGCGACAGGATCATGGCGTCGGCGATGTCGGTGACGGAGAATTCATCGAAACACAGCACCCAGGCCTGATCGGCAAGCTGCCGCGCCACCGGCGGGATCGGATCGTCTTCCCTAACCGTGCCCTCCTTGCGCGCCTGCCGGTGCTTCTGGATACGGTCGTGCGCGTCGGCCATGAAATCGTTGAAATGGACGCGCCGCTTGCGCCGCACCGGCACCAGTTCGAAGAACATGTCCATCAGCATGGTCTTGCCGCGGCCGACGCCGCCGTGGATATAGAGCCCCTTGACCGGCTCCTTCGTCTCGCGCTTGCGGGCGAACAGCCATCCAAGCGCGCTCGACTTGTGGGCCAGCCGCTTGGCCGCGATCTCGTCGATCAGCCGATCCAGGCGATCGGCGACCTTTTCCTGCTCCGCATCGCGCGCGATCGCGTGCGTCTCGACCAGATGATCATAGCGCTGGCGAACCGTCGCGCGGGTCTGGAGGCCATCACGCAAGTGCATGCGAGGTCCGTGCGGTCTTTGAGGTGAAGCTTGGAGTATCCTGAAGCCAGCCGGAATCGGCTGGCGTCGCGTCGATGCGGTCGATGAAATCAAGCGGGGCAGCGGAGGTCGCGTTCATCAGAACGCCTGCTGCCCTAGCGCGTCAGCGAGATCGGCTGGCCGTTGGACGTCTGGCCGTCGAACTTCTCGCCGCCGGTGGAGTAAAGCCGCGCCAGCGTGCCGCCGTCCTGATCGAAAAGGGTGAGTTGCTTGCCCGAGACATTCCAGGACTTCACGCTGTCCATCGGCGACGGACAATGCAGCGGCCCGGCGCGATAGCCGGCGCCGAACTTCGTCTGCGGTGTCGCCACCTTGCAGCTCTGGCCGGACACGTTGACGTTCCACACGCCCGCCACGCTCGACGGCGTCAGGTCAGCGGCGGCGGCCGGCGGCTGGCCGCTCGGCGGCAGCGACGCCACCTGAGTGCCCTGGCCCGGAGCAGACGGAAACTGCGAGGGATCCGCCGTTCCCGGCTGGGCGGGCGGCGGCAGCTGGCTCGACGAAACAGTTCCCGACGGTGCGGCCTGAAGCGACGCGGGCTGAGCGGAATCCATCGACGAGAAGCGCGTGCTCGAACAACCGGCCACCGCGACAGCCGCCACGGAAACAGCCACCAGGCCCAGTCTCGAAACGATCATTGTTACCTCCGTGACCCGGCCGGGCCTTCCGTCATCAAGCATTTCCTCACCAAGATGGTGAAGGTGGCAGAATTTCAACCCGATATGGTTAAAATAGGGTTTGCCGAAAAATCTGTTGCAATTTTGCCGCGATCAGGCGGACGCCGTTCGAGACCGTCGGCTATTCCGGCCGGCCGTACACCCGATTTGGCGCGGTCCGGCGACACAGCGTCGAAGCCCATGGCGGCCGGATGGAACCGCCGGGCGCCGCATGCGTTTTCCCGCATCGCAAATATCCCATCATCGAGGAACTTCGCATGGTCAAATGGATCATCATTCTTCTGATCGTCGCCGCGGCTGCGAGCCTGCTGGGCATGCCGGCGCTTGCGGGTGCCGCAGCCACCGGCGCGCGCGTCCTGATCGGCATCGTTCTCGTCATCTTCCTGCTGGTGATCCTCGGCGTCTTCGCGGTGACCTGACCGGAGCCGGACCCCGTTACTGAACCCCGGACCCGAGCCATTGTCCGGATCGGCACGAAAGCTGCCGCCGCACTGGTAATTCCCGGCCGTTTCCGCCATATAGCGCCAAACGCTGGACGAGAACCGGGTGCGATGGCAGCGACCGTCCCTTTCGCCAAGATGAACGGAATCGGCAACGAGATCATCGTCGCCGACATGCGCGGCCGCGCCGGCCGCGTGACGGCCGCCGCCGCCGTTGCGCTCGCCGCCGATCCGGCGACCCGGTTCGATCAGATCATGGCGATCCACGATGCGCGCTCACCGGGCACCGCTCATTTCATCGACATTCTCAACGCCGACGGCTCGTCGGCACAGGCTTGCGGCAACGGCATGCGCTGCGTGGTGCAGGCGCTCGCCGCCGAGACCGGCGAGAAGGTTTTCGCCTTCGAGACACGCGCCGGTATCCTCAACGCCATCGAGCACGAGGACGGACTGATCTCGGTGGACATGGGCCGGCCCCGCTTCGGCTGGCAGGACATTCCGCTCGCCGAGGAGTTCCGCGACACGCGCATGATCGAGTTGCAGATCGGCCCGATCGACGCCCCGGTGCTGCATTCGCCGTCGGTCGTCTCGATGGGCAATCCGCACGCGATCTTCTGGGTCGACCGCGATGTCTGGTCATACGATCTCGACCGGTTCGGGCCGATGCTGGAAAATCATCCGATCTTCCCCGAACGAGCCAACATCACCATCGCTCAGGTGGCTTCGCGCGATTCCATGATCATCCGGACATGGGAGCGGGGCGCGGGCCTGACCAGAGCCTGCGGCTCGGCCGCCTGCGCCGCCGCGGTCGCCGCCGCGCGGACGAACAGGACCGGCCGCTCCGTCACCGTCACCGCGCCCAGCGGCGGAAAGCTGGCGGTCGAATGGCGTGACGACGACCACGTGATCATGACCGGCCCTGCCGAATGGGAATTCGGCGGCACGTTCGATCCGGCGACAGGCGCCTGGACGCGCGACGCGGAAAGCGCCGCCTGATGGCTACCGACGCAAAGGGCGTAGAGGTCGTCACCTTCGGCTGCCGCCTAAACACCTATGAATCGGAGGTGATGAAGCGCGAGGCTGAAGCGGCCGGGCTGGCCACGCTCAAGGACGGCGCGATCATCTTCAACACCTGCGCCGTCACCGGCGAAGCCGTGCGGCAGGCGAGGCAATCGATCCGCAAGGCGCGGCGCGAGCATCCGGGCGCGAAGATCATCGTCAGCGGCTGCGCCGCCCAGACCGACCCGGCGAGCTTCGCCGCCATGGACGAGGTGGACCTCGTGCTCGGCAACGAGGAGAAATTGAAGGCGCATAATTACCGCGCCTTGCCGGATTTCGGCGTCAACGCCTTCGAGAAGGCGCGCGTCAACGACATCATGTCGGTGCGCGAGACGGCCTCGCACATGGTCGACGCCATCGAGGGCAGGGCGCGCGCCTTCGTCCAGGTCCAGAACGGCTGCGACCACCGCTGCACCTTCTGCATCATTCCCTACGGCCGCGGCAATTCGCGCTCGGTGCCGATGGGCGGCGTGGTCGAGCAGGTGAAGCGGCTGGCCGGCAATGGCTACGCCGAGATCGTGCTGTCCGGCGTCGACATGACCAGCTACGGCGCCGACCTGCCGGGCGCGCCGAAACTCGGCAGGCTGGTCAGGACGATCCTGCGCCAGGTACCCGACGTGAAGCGCCTTCGCCTGTCCTCCATCGATTCCATCGAGGCCGACGAGGACCTGCTGGAGGCCGTCGCCACCGAAAAGCGGCTGATGCCGCATCTGCACCTGTCGCTGCAATCGGGCGACGACATGATCCTGAAGCGCATGAAGCGCCGCCATTTGCGGGACCAGTCGATCCGCTTCTGCGAGGACGTTCGCGGGCTCAGGCCAGGCATCGTCTTCGGCGCCGACATCATCGCCGGCTTCCCCACCGAGACCGAAGCGATGTTCGAGAACTCGCTGAGCATCGTCGAGGAATGCGGATTGACCCACCTGCACGTCTTTCCCTTCTCACCGCGCGAGGGGACGCCTGCCGCCCGCATGCCGCAGGTCAGGCGCGAGGTGGTCAAGCAACGTGCGGCACGACTCCGCGCAGCGGGCGAGAGAGCCTTTCAGCACCACCTCGCCGGACTTGACGGCGCGCGCCAGTCGATCCTGATCGAGCGGGAAGGCCTCGGCCGTACCGAGGGCTTTACGCTGGCCGCCATTCGAGCCGGCCAACCGGGCGAGATCATCGAGGCGACTGTCACCGGCCATGACGGCACACGGCTTCTAGCAGCGCCGGTGGCGGCACGGGCGGCCTGAGGAACGGCATGGCATTCGGTTTCATCAAGAAGGTCTTTTCCTTCGGCAAGAAGGAAGTCGTCGAGGAGAAGATCGACGAGACGGCGCCGCTGCCGCCGCTGAATTTCGACGCGCTGAGGCCTGCCGCCGAGCAAGCGCCTGCCGAGCCGCCGAAGCCGGTTGTCCAAGAACCGCCACCGCCGGCCGAACCGTCATCAGAGCCGGCGCAGCCATCGCAAGAACCAGTCACGCCCGCGCCGGAAACGCCATCGGAGCCTCGGGAAATACCACCGGCGCCTGGACCGTCACCGCAGGAATCGGAACCCGTTCCGTCGGAAATCCCGGAAAAGCCCAAGCCCCAGGAGCCGGAAACGCCCGCGCCTGTACCGGCGGAGCCCGTGCCACAGGAAGTTCCCCCCGCACCTGCGCCGGGAGAACCCGCACCGGAGGAAATCCCAGCCGAACCCGCGCCGGAACCGGAAACGCCACAGCCGGTCGAACCCGCCCCGGACCGTCCGTCGGAGCCGGTGGAAGTTCCCCTTCCGTCGCGGCCCGAGTCCCAACCGCAGCCGGTCGAAGTACCGCCGGGACCATCGGTCGAAGTGCCGTCCGCGCCGCCGCAGGAAGACCCTGCGCAGCAACTGGCCGAGGCGCTGGCCGAACCTGTGCCGCCGGAAGCACCCGCGCCGTCGCCGTCTGCCCGTTCGCGGGATGAAGGCGAGAGGCAGCACCAGCCTCAGAGCGGATCGGTTCAGCCCGCGGACCCCGCGCCCGTGCAGCCCTCTGTTCCGACGGAAGCGCCGCCGGGCGATGCCGCCGCTCTTCCCCCCTTCGACCACCTGCCCGCGAGCGAGGATTGGGAAACCACTGCCGAGCCACTGCCTGCCTCTCCTGCTAACACAAAGGATGCGGGCAAGGTCACCGTCGCCAAAAAAGTCGAGCAGAAGGCCGAACCGGTCGCCGTGCCGGAGCCCGTAGCGAAAAAATCCTGGTTCCAGCGTATGCGCGAGGGGCTGTCGCGCTCGTCGCGCGAGCTCACCGGCAACATCGCCGGCGTCTTCACCAAGCGCAGGCTGGACGAGGACACGCTGCAGGACCTGGAGGACATCCTCATCCGCGCCGATCTCGGCGTCGAGACGGCGCTGCGCGTCACCGATTCGCTCGCCTCCAGCCGCTACGGCAAGACCATCGCGGACGAGGAGGTGCGCGCCGTGCTGGCGGAGGAAATCGGCAAGGTGCTGACGCCGGTGGCGCAGCCGCTGGAACTCGACCTGTCCCACAGGCCGCATGTCATCCTCGTCGTCGGCGTCAACGGCACCGGCAAGACCACGACCATCGGCAAGCTCGCGGCCAAGCTGACCGAAGGCGGCCTTTCCGTCATGCTGGCCGCCGGCGACACCTTTCGCGCCGCTGCGATCGAGCAGCTCAAGATCTGGGGCGAACGCACCAACTCGCCGGTCGTCGCCAGCAAGCTCGGCGCCGACGCCGCCGGCCTCGCCTACGATGCCTTCGAGAAGGCGAAGGAAGCCGGCACCGACGTGCTCATCATCGACACCGCCGGCCGCCTTCAGAACAAGGCCGAGCTGATGGCGGAGCTGGAGAAGATCGTGCGCGTGCTCGGCAAGCTCGATCCGGAGGCGCCGCACACCGTGCTCCAGACCGTCGACGCCACCACCGGCCAGAACGCGCTCAACCAGGTCGAGATCTTCCGCAACGTAGCCGGCGTGAACGGGCTGGTGATGACCAAGCTCGACGGCACGGCGCGTGGCGGCATCCTCGTCGCCATTGCTGCGAAACATAGACTGCCGGTCTATTTCATCGGCGTCGGCGAGCAGGTCGACGACCTCGAACCTTTTTCCGCCAGCGATTTCGCCCGCGCCATCGCCGGCGTGGCGTGACGCGCAGGCCATCTCAAGATCAGGAAGCCATGAGCGACCCAATCCTCGAACGCGATCCCGCCGACCCGCAAAAGGCGAAAAAGGAGCAGATCAACCCCGTGCTCAAGCTGGTGCTGGAGCTCGGCCCGCTGATGGTCTTCTTCTTCGCCAACACGCGCGGTGAATGGCTGGCGAAAAAGTTTCCGGCTCTGGCGGAGCTGGGCGGACCGATCTTCATCGCCACCGGCCTGTTCATGGCGGCGACCGCCATAGCGCTGCTGGCGTCCTGGATCCTGATGCGCACGCTGCCGATCATGCCGCTCGTATCCGGCATCGTCGTCTTCGTCTTCGGCGCGCTGACGCTGTGGCTGCAGGACGTCGAATTCATCAAGATGAAGCCCACCATCGTCAACACGCTGTTCGGCGTCATCCTGCTTGGCGGGCTGGCCTTCGGCAAATCGCTGCTCGGCTACGTCTTCGATTCCGCCTTCCATCTCGACGCGGCCGGCTGGAAGAAGCTGACGCTGCGCTGGGGGCTGTTTTTCCTTTTTCTGGCCGTGCTGAACGAGGTCGTCTGGAGAAATTTCTCGACCGATTTCTGGGTCGCCTTCAAGGTCTGGGCGACGATGCCCATCACCGTGCTGTTCACGATCAGCCAGATGCCGCTCATCATGCGGCATTCGCTGGACGAGCACGCGTCGGAAAAGGACCGTTAGGCGTTTACGCCAGCCAGTCCGGCAATACGTCGAGGCCGATCAGGTCCTCGTAGCTCCGGCGCGGCCGGATGACGGCGAAACGGTCGCCGTCGACCAGGACTTCCGGCACCAGCAGGCGCGTATTGTAGGTACCCGCCTGCACCGCGCCATAGGCGCCCGCCGTGCCGACCGCGATCAAGTCGCCGGCTTTCAGGCGCGGCAAGTCGCGGTCGAGACCGATATAATCGCCGGTTTCACAGACCGGACCAACGATATCGACCGTCATGCGCGGCGCATCAGGCCTCGCCTGCAGCACTGAGCGGATGTCATGGAAGGCATCATACAGCGTCGGCCGGACCAAGTCGTTCATCGCGGCATCGACGACGAGGAAGTTCTTCGCGTCGCCTTCCTTCACATAGATCACTTCCGACACGAGGATGCCGGCATTGCCGACGATCAGTCGTCCCGGTTCGAACATCACCTTGAGGCCGAGCGGACCGACCCGCTTCTTGACGATCGCCGCATAGGCGTCCGGCAGCGGCGGCGGGCTGTTGTCGGTGCGATAAGGGATGCCGAGGCCGCCGCCGAGATCGACATGCTCGATCGCATGGCCGTCAGCGCGCAGCGCCGCGACAAGTTCGACCAGCAGCGCGAAGGCGTCGTCGAAGGGCTGGAGTTCGGTGATCTGGCTGCCGATATGGGTGTCGATGCCGGTGACGCGGATGCCGGGCAGGGCGGCCGCCCGCGCATAGACCGCACGCGCGCGCTGCCACGGAATGCCGAACTTGTTCTCCGCCTTGCCGGTCGAGATCTTCTTGTGGGTCTTCGCGTCGACGTCCGGATTGATGCGCAGCGACACCGACGCGACCTTGCCGAGCGCTTCCGCACGGGCGGAAAGCAGTTCCAGTTCCGGCTCGGACTCCACGTTGAAGCATAGGATGCCGGCCTCAAGCGCGAAATCCATCTCGCGCGCCGTCTTGCCGACACCGGAAAAGAGAATCTTGCTTGCCGGGATGCCGGCGGCCAGCGCGCGTCGCAACTCGCCTTCCGAGACGACGTCGGCGCCCGCGCCGAGCCTTGCCAGCGTCGCCAGCACGGCCTGGTTGGAATTCGCCTTCATGGCATAGCAGACCAGCGCGTCGAGATCCGCGAACGCATCGCGAAAGACACGGAAATGCCGCGTCAGCGTCGCCGTCGAATAGCAATAGAACGGCGTGCCGACCGCGGCCGCGATGTCGGGGACCGCCACGTCCTCGGCAAAGAGCACGCCGTCGCGATAGTCGAAATGATTCACCGGCTTGGACCCGCAGGATGGAAGGACAGCGCTGTTACTGGATCAGCCCGTCGAGGATGAACGGCTTGTCGGTGACCGGCTTTGCCGGCTCCGGCGGCGGATTGGGATCCTTGGCCTTGACGGCGTCCTTGCGGGCCTGGACCGCAGCCTGGTAGGGCGTATCGAGCTGTGATTTGCGTCCGCAGGCGGAAACCAGCATCACGGTCGCCGTAAGGGCCAGTGCGGTGAATATCCTGCCAGCGCTCATCGCTTCGTCCGTCCATCCTATCGGTTTCGACCCGACCACGAGCCGCACAGCCATCGCCTATAGCCGAGTTTCGTTCTCATTGCACCCGGCTTCAAGCCTTGGCGAGACGCTTCTTCCAATAGCGCACCTGCCGCCGCACCTCGACCGGCGCGGTGCCGCCGAAGCTTTTGCGGCTGGCGACCGATTTCTGCACCGACAGCACCGAAAAGACGTCGCCGGTGATGGCCGGATGGATCGATTGAAGCTCCTCCAGCGACAGCTTCTCCAGACCGACCTTCCTGCTCTCGGCCAACGCCACGGCGCGTCCGGTGACGTGGTGCGCCTCGCGGAACGGCATGCCGAGTTCCCGGACCAGCCAGTCGGCGAGATCGGTGGCGATCGAATAGCCGGCTCCGGCCGCCTTCTTCATCGCCGCCGTGTTGATTTCGAGGTCGCCGACCATGCCGGTCATCGCTGCCAGCATCAGGTCCAGCGTCTCGGCGGCGTCGAACACCGCTTCCTTGTCCTCCTGCATGTCCTTGGAATAGGTCAGCGGCAGGCCCTTCATGACGGTCAGCAGGGCGACCAGGTCACCGTTGATGCGACCCGCCTTGGCGCGCACCAACTCGGCCGCGTCCGGGTTTTTCTTCTGCGGCATGATGGAGGAGCCGGTCGAGAAGGAATCGGAAAGCCGAACGAAGCCGAATTGCGGCGTCGACCAGATGACGATCTCCTCGGCCAGCCGCGACAGATGCGTGCCGCAGATCGCGGCGACCGACAGGAACTCCAGCGCGAAGTCGCGGTCCGAAACGCTGTCGAGCGAATTGCGGGTCGGCTCGCGGAAGCCCAGCGCTTTCGCCGTCGCTTGCCGGTCGATGGGAAAGCCGGTTCCGGCAAGTGCGGCCGCGCCCAGCGGGCTTTCGTCCATCCGCTTCACCGCGTCGCGCAACCGCGAAAGATCGCGTGAAAACATCTCGACATAGGCCATGCAATGATGGCCGAAAGTGACCGGCTGCGCCGCCTGCATGTGGGTGAAGCCGGGCATGACCGTCGCGGCGTGCTCCTCGGCCCGGTCGAGGAACGCGGCGATCAGCCCTTTCAGGGCCTCGGCGATGCGCAGAAGCTCGTCCTTGACCCACAGGCGGAAATCCACGGCCACCTGGTCGTTGCGCGAGCGCGCCGTGTGCAGGCGCCCTGCGGCAGGGCCGATCAGTTCGGCCAGCCGCGCCTCGACATTCATATGGATGTCCTCCAGCCGCGTGGAGAACGAGAACTTGCCGTCCTCGATCTCTTTCAGGATCGTGTTCAGCCCGTGAGCGATTTTTTCTTGATCGGCCGCCGAAATAATGCCCGTTTCGGCCAGCATGGCGCTGTGGGCGATGGAACCCCTGATGTCCTGGGCGTAGAGCTTGCGGTCGAAGCCGATCGAGGCGTTGATCGCCTCCATGACGGCGGCCGGGCCTGAGGCGAAACGTCCGCCCCACATCTGGTTGCTGGCCTTCTTCTCGCTCATCATAATGACCCTGTTTCGGAAGCGGACTTCAAATGGCAGACGGCAGAAAATTCTTCCCGGCGGCACGGCTCATCCTTATGGCGCTGGTCGCCGGGGCGCTGGTGGGCGCGGTCGCGGTATATGTCAGGGAGAACCATCTTGGCAACGCGGAGCCACCGGCGAACACTGCGGCCGCCGATCCGGACGCCGACGTCGCCTGCGCCGCCAAGGCCGCCAAGGCGAAAACGGTCGCTGCCGCCGCGACCGGGCAGGTCGCCGCCCTGCTTGCGGCCGACCCGCCGCAATCGATGAAGGCACTGGCCTTCGAGGGGCCCGACGGCAAGCCGATGACGATCGCCGACCTTGCCGGAAGAGAGGGAGCCGGCAAGACGCTTCTGGTCAATCTGTGGGCGACCTGGTGTGCGCCCTGCCGCGCCGAAATGCCCGCGCTCGACGCCCTGCAGCAGGAAGTCGGCGGCGACAAGTTCGAGGTGGTGGCCATCAACGTCGACACCGGCGATGACGCCAAGCCGAAGAAGTTCCTGGGCGAGATCGGCGTGAAGGATTTGAAGCTCTACCGCGAGCCGACGCTCAAGCTGTTCGACACCGTAAAGAAACGCGGCCTGGCACTCGGCCTGCCGGTGACCATGCTGGTGGATGGCGAAGGCTGCCTGATCGGTCACATGAACGGCCCGGCGGAATGGTCGAGCCCCGATGCGAAGCGGCTGATCGAAGCGGCGCAAGCCAGCTAAGCAGATCCGCCTTGGCTGGAAACGAAACCGAACCGAACTTCGTGTGAAAGGTCACGCAGCTATAACAAAACTGTTGTGCACCTGTCATAATCCGTCGATACTCCCGCCGCGGGTTCACCTCGCCAACGACAGATCGGGAGAGAGACATGAAGTTTCGCGGCTTTGCGGCCGGTTTCGCCGCCACCTTGACCCTGCTTTCCACCACCTCGGCCTTTGCCGTGACCAAGATCACCTGGTGGCACGCCATGACCGGCGCCAATGCCGAGGTGGTCGACAAGATTTCCAAGGACTTCAACGCCAGCCAGAAGGATTACGAGATCGTTCCCGTCTTCAAGGGCACCTATCCCGAGACGCTGAACGCCGGCATTGCCGCCTTCCGCGCCGGCCAGGCGCCGGACATCATCCAGGTCTTCGACGTCGGCACCGGCGTGATGATGGCGGCCGAGGGCGCGATCAAGCCGGTCGCGGACGTGCTGACCGATGCAGGCTTCAAATTCGACAAGAGCCAGTACCTGCCCGGCATCGTCGCCTACTATTCCAAGCCCGACGGCACCATGCTGTCCTTCCCCTACAATTCTTCCTCGCCGATCCTTTATTACAACAAGGATATCTTCAAGAAGGCCGGGCTGGACGAGAACACGCCGCCCAAGACCTGGAACGAGGTGTGGGACGACGCCAAGAAGATCAAGGAAAGCGGTGCGGCGGCCTGCGGCTACACGTCAACCTGGCTGACCTGGATCCATCTCGAGAACTTCGCCGCCTGGAACGACGTTCCGTGGGCGACCAACCAGAACGGCCTCGCCGGTGGCACGCCGGAGCTGAAGATCAACGCGCCGATCTACGTCAATCATTTCCAGGCGCTGGCGGACCTCGCCAAGGACGGCACCTTCAAATACGGCGGCCGCACCTCCGAAGCCAAGCAGATCTTCCTGGCCGGCGAATGCGGCATCATGACCGAATCCTCGGGCGGCCTCGGCGACATCGTCAAATCGGGCATGAATTATGGCATCGGCCAGTTGCCCTATGACAGCGACGCCAAGGGCGCGCCACAGAACACCACGCCCGGCGGCGCCAGCCTGTGGGTGATGGGCGGCAAGTCCGACGAGGAATACAAGGGCGTCGCCGCTTTCTTCACCTATCTTTCGAAGACCGAAGTGCAGCAGTACCTGCACGAGAAGTCCGGTTACCTGCCGGTCACCCTCGAAGCCTATGAAGCCACCAAGAAGTCCGGCTTCTACGACAAGAACCCCGGCCGCGAGACGCCGATCCTGCAGATGATGGGTAAGGCGCCGACCGACAACTCCAAGGGCGTGCGCCTGCCCAACCTGCCGCAGGTCCGCGACATCCAGAACGAGGAGTTCGAGAAGATGCTGGCCGGCCAGGAAACGGCCCAGCAGGCGCTCGAAAACGCGGTTCAGCGCGGCGACGCGGCGATCAAGGAAGCGACGGGCGGTTGATCTAGGCTGAGTTCGCGCCCACGCTTCCCGGCGTGGGCGCTCCTATCGAACGAGGACACTCACTCTGGCCCAGCGCGTCGTCTTTCCCAACAAGATCCTGCCGTATCTGCTGGTAGCGCCGCAGCTCGCCATCACGCTGATCTTCTTCTACTGGCCGGCGGGGCAGGCGCTCTACCAGTCCATGCTGAAGGAAGACCCTTTCGGTCTGAAATCGAAATTCGTCTGGTTCGCGAATTTCCAGAAAGTCCTCTCCGAGCCCGCCTACATCAATTCGATCAAGGTCACGATCGTCTTCTCCGTCGCCACCGCCGCGGTCGCCATGAGCGTCGCGCTGCTGCTCGCGGTGATGGCCGAGAAGGTGGTGCGCAGCAAAGGCTTCTACCGCACGCTGATGATCTGGCCCTACGCGGTGGCGCCGGCCATCGCCGGCATGCTGTTCCTCTTCATGTTCAATCCTTCGATCGGCTCGGTCGCGGTGCTGATACGGCGCATGGGAATCCCGTGGGACCCCGTGCTGAACGGCACGCATGCGATGATCCTGCTCATCGCCGCCGCCGCCTGGAAGCAGATCAGCTACAATTTCCTGTTCTTCGTCGCCGGCCTTCAGGCCATCCCGAAATCGCTGATCGAGGCGGCGGCCATCGACGGCGCGGGCGAAACCAAGCGGTTCTGGACGATCGTCTTCCCGCTTCTGGCGCCGACTACCTTCTTCCTGCTCGTCATCAACACGACCTACGCCTTCTTCGACACTTTCGGCATCGTCCATGCGGTGACCGGCGGCGGGCCGGGCAAGTCCACCGAAACGCTGGTCTACAAGGTCTACAATGACGGCTTCGTCAACCTTCTCCTCGGCTCGTCGGCCGCCCAGTCGGTGATCCTCATGGTCATCGTCATCGCATTGACCGCCATCCAGTTCCGCTACGTGGAAAGGAAGGTGCACTATGGCTGAACCAACCGCACCCGCCAGCGGGCACGACAGGCTGATGATCGGCCAGTCGGCGGCCGGCATCTACCTCGCCCATGCGATCCTGATCCTCGGCATACTGATCGTCGCCTTCCCGATCTACTACACCTTCGTCGCCTCGACCCACACACTGCAGACCATCCTGCGCCCACCGCTGCCCCTGCTGCCAGGCGCCGAATTCTGGGCGAACTACAAGGAGGCGCTGTTCGGAGGCATCGGCCGCATCGGCGGCGTCGACGTCTGGACGCTGCTCTTCAACACGACGGTGATGGCGCTCGGCATCGCCATCGGCAAGATCTGCATCTCGATCCTGTCGGCCTACGCGATCGTGTTCTTCCGCTTTCCGCTCAGGATGACCTTCTTCTGGCTGATCTTCATCACCCTGATGCTCCCCGTCGAGGTACGCATACTGCCGACCTACAAGGTGATGGTCGATTTCGGCCTGATCGACACCTATGCCGGTCTGATCCTGCCGCTGATCGCCTCGGCGACGGCGACGCTGCTGTTCCGCCAGTTCTTCATGACCATCCCGGGCGAGCTTGTCGAAGCCGCTCGCGTCGACGGCGCCGGCCCCTGGCGCTTCTTCTTCGATATCCTGCTGCCGCTCTCGCGCACCAACATCGCGGCCCTCTTCGTCATCCTCTTCATCTATGGCTGGACGCAATATCTGTGGCCGCTGCTGGTGACCAACCATAACGACATGAACACCATCGTCATCGCGCTGAGGAAGATGGTCTCCTTCGCCGATGCCGATACCCAGTGGCATCTGGTGATGGTGACGGCGATGCTCGCCATCGTGCCGCCCATCCTGGTGGTGATGCTGATGCAGCGTTGGTTCGTGCGGGGTCTGGTGGAAAACGAGAAGTGAGAGTGATGCGCGGACGTTCTGGCGTTTTACCCCCACCCCTAACCCCTCCCCTCAAGGGGGAGGGGGAGCTGCCGCATGCCAAGTCCCCCTCCCCCTTGAGGGGAGGGGTTAGGGGTGGGGGTACACGTCATATCTGCAATTGGAATTTCGCCTGATGGCCACAGTCGATCTCAAGGACGTCAAGAAGGTCTATCCCGGCGGCGTCGAGGCGGTGAAAGGCGTGTCGATCGCCATTCCCGACAAGGAACTGTGCGTGCTGGTCGGTCCGTCGGGCTGCGGCAAATCCACCCTGCTGCGCATGATCGCGGGGCTGGAGACCATCACCTCCGGCACCTGTTCCATCGACGGCAAGGTGGTGAATGAGATCGGGCCGACCGAGCGCGACATCGCCATGGTGTTCCAGAACTACGCGCTCTATCCGCACATGAAGGTCTACGACAACATGGCCTACGGGCTGAGGAACCGCGGCACGCCCAAGGACGAGATCGACCGGCGCGTGCGCGAGGTGGCCAAGACGCTGGAACTCGTCCACCTTCTCGACCGCCGCCCGCGCGAGCTTTCCGGCGGTCAACGCCAGCGCGTCGCCATGGGCCGCGCCATCGTGCGCAATCCCAAGGTGTTTCTCTTCGACGAACCGCTCTCCAATCTCGATGCCAAGCTGCGCGGCCAGATGCGCGTCGAGATCAAGAACCTGCAGCGCGCGCTCGGCGTCACTTCGGTCTATGTCACCCATGACCAGCTCGAGGCGATGACGCTGGCCGACATACTGGTGGTGATGAACGGCGGCCTTGTCGAGCAGATGGGCGTTCCGCTCGACATCTACGAGAAGCCGGCCTCGACCTTCGTGGCGTCCTTCATCGGCGCGCCGCCGATGAATCTTCTCCCTCTCTCTGGCAATGGCTCGACCCGCACGCTCGCCGACGGCACGGCCATCGGCGTCGCCGCGCCGGCAGGCGCAGCCACCCTCGGATTCAGGCCGGAGGACGTGGAACTCTCGACGGACGGCGCGACGCCTGCGAGCGCCTTCGTGCTTCCCGCGACGGTGGAGGGCGTTGAGCCGGTCGGCGCGGAGAGTTTCCTCCATTGCGCGGCCGGCGGCGGCCGCATCGTCGTGCGCGTCGCCGGCCGCGCCACGGCGAAGCCGGGGGACCGGCTGCGCGTCGTCGCGCAGGCCGAAAAGCTTCACTGGTTCGATCAGGCCGGCAAGCGGGTTTAAGGCCGAGTTCCCTGCCGGGCCCCGCTGCCTGCGGCGGCTCCCCGGCGGTCGCGGCCTTTGATCGCGCCGCCGTGACGGTCAATTCGCCTTCGGCGAACCGGCCGCTTACCCCAGCACGTGCGCCTTGCCTGTCACGGAAATCCGCACGATCTCGCCCACGGACGGCGCATCGATCCCCGAATGCTTCAGCAATAGCGGCGTCGATCCGATCGCGGCCGCGTCCGGCGGATCGGGATTGTTGAGAAGCCGCACCGCGATCGTGCAGACCGCGCCGGCGAATTCGCATTCGCTCACTTCCGCGAACAGCATGTCGGAAGATCCCGACATGCCCTGCCGCGCGGTGCGTTTGACCGCGATCTGCTCGGGCCGCAGCATGATGCGGACGGTTTCCTTGTGCACCAGACCTTCGACAGGAATGCGGCCGAGCCGGCATTCGGCGTGACCGTCGACGACCCGCGCCGCCAGCACGATTGCATCGCCGAGGAATTCCGCGACCATGCGGTCCCTGGGCTTCATATAGAGGTCGCGCGGACTGCCGACCTGCGAGAACGCGCCCTCGCGCATCACCGCTACCTGGTCCGCGAAGGACAGCGCCTCTGCCTGGTCGTGCGTGACCAGCACAGTGGTGATTCCCGCGCCCTCCAGAAGCTCGGCCACCGCCTTGCGCATGGAGGAACGCAGGCCCGTGTCCAGCGCCGAGAACGGTTCGTCGAGCAGCATCAGGCGCGGCTTTACCGCCATCGCGCGCGCCAGCGCCACGCGCTGCTGCTGCCCGCCAGACAGTTCGTGTGGCCGGCGCTTCAGGATTCCCTTGTCCAGCCCCACGATATAGGCGAGTTCGGCGATGCGCGCCTCGCGGCCGGTCTCGCTCCGGTCCAGCCCGAAACCGATATTGTCGGCGATCGACAGATGCGGGAACAGCGCGCCGTCCTGCGCCACCACGCCGATGCCGCGCTGGTGCGCCGGCACGAAACGAGTCTGGTCGGCCATGACGTGCCCGTCCAGGGTTATGCTTCCCTCATCAGGCGCCTCGAAGCCGGCGATAAGGCGCAGCAGCGTGGTCTTGCCGCAGCCCGACGGCCCGACGATGGCCGTGCGGCTGCCCGAACGCACCTCGAGGTCGACGCCGGCCAGCGCCGTGACCGGACCGTAGCGCTTCTTCAGTCCTGAAATGGCGAGCGCGCTCATCGGCCGGCCATCCGTTTCGACTGGACGTAGAGCAGGAAGGTCAGCGGTAGCGACAGCGCCACCATGATCGCCGCATAGGGCGCGGCGGCGGCGTAGTCGATCTCGCCGCTGTAGCTCCAGAAGGCGAGCGCCAGCGTGCGCACGCCGTTCGGGGCCAGCATCTGCGTCGCGGTCAATTCGTTCATGATGCCGAGCGCGGCGAGCGCAATGCCGGCGGCCGCGCCGGGAGCCGACAGCCGCACCGTGGTGGACCACAAGGCCCGCAGCGGCGGACGCCCGAGACTGCCGGCAGCGCGTTCGAGCTCCACCGGCGCTTGGGCGATGGAAGCGCGCAGCGACACGACGGCGCGCGGCAGGAACATCAGCGCATAGGCGAACAGGATGGTGAACAGGGTCTGGTAGAGCGGCAGCAGCACCTGCACGGTGATCGTCACCAGCGCCAGCGCCACCACCACGCCCGGCAGCGCGCCGACGATGTAGTTGCAGGCCTCCAGCGCCCGTTGCAGCCGGCCCGGCTTGCGGATCGACAGCCAGGCGATCGGAATTGCTGCAACTGTCGCGAGCACGCCGCCGGCCACTGCCAGAAAAAGCGTCTGCCCGACCGCCAGCGCGATGTCGCTCCATTGCCAGACCGCGCTGCCGCCCGCCAGCAGCCAGCGGCCGATGGTGAGGAACGGCACGCCGAGCGAAAGCAGCGCCGTGACGACCGGAAGCGCCAGCGCGGGCAGGGTAAATCCGCCGAGGCGCGCCCGCCGGCGCATCCGCGCTGCCCCCGATCCTACGCGCGCGTAGCGCTCCTCGCCGCGCACCATCACCTCCACGCCGAGCAGCGCCAGACAACACGCAGCGAGCACGCCGGCCAGCATGTTGGCGGCAGGACCGTTGAAGGTGGACTGGAACTGGTCGACGATGGCCGTGGTGAACGTGTCGAAGCGCACGAAGACGAATAGGCCGTATTCGGCGAGCAGGTGCAGACCGACCAGCAGCGCGCCGCCGCACAGCGCCAGCCTCAATTGCGGCAGCACCACGCGCCTGAACACCCGCCACGGACCCAGTCCGAGCGAGGCGGCGCCATCCTCCAGCCCCGGATCGAGCCTGCGCAGCGTCGCCGAGATCGGCAGGTACATGAACGGGAAATAGGCGATGACCGAAACCAGCACGCCGGCCCCTAAGCCGTGCATACCGGGCACCAGCGTCACCCAGGCATAGGAATGCACGAAGGCGGGAATGGCCAGCGGCGCGACCATCACGAGCGACCAGAAGCGCGCGCCCGGCAGGTCTGACCGCTCGGTGAGCCAGGCCAGTGCCACCGACAGCACGGCGCAGATGGGCACCGTTATCACCACCAGCAGAACCGTATTCACCAGCAACTCGCCGACGCGTGGCCGCACGATCAGCGCATAGCTCTGAGCCCATCCGGTGCGGATCGTCACCCAGACGATGAAGGCGAGCGGCAGCAGTGCGAGCAGCGAGACCGCCGTCGCGGCCAGCGCCATCCAGGGCACAGGACGCCGGCGCGGCCTGGCGCCCGGCATCAGTCGCAGCGACGCGCCTGTCGCGGTCATGAACAATTCCTCGCGAGCAGCGACCGGCCAGCGCCAGAAGGCGGCGGAAGGAGGTGCCGAACAAGGAATGGACGCATGGGCTTCCTGAAACGTTTCTCCCGCGGTCCGGTTCAGGATCGGGTCCGCGGGAGCGAAGGGCATGACGCCCTTTTATGACGAATGCCGGTTAAAGCAAGCCGGCCGCCGTCATCAGGTCGGTGACCTTCTGGGAGTTGAGGTTGGCCGGCTCGACCTTCGGCGCGTCTAAATCGGCCAGCGGTACCAGCTTGGGGTTGGATTCTGCACCCACGCCAACGGCGTACTCATACGACGTGCCATTCTTCAGGACGTCCTGCCCACCCTTGCCGGCCACCCATTTGAGGAAGGCCTGCGCTTCCTTCGGATGCTTCGACGAAGCCAGCACGCCGCCGCCCGAGATCGAGACGAACGCGCCCGGATCCTGGTTCTTGAAATAATGCAGGGCAACATTGTTGCTGTTCTCGCCGGTCTTGGCCTGATCGCCGAACCAGTAATAATGGTAGATGACGCCGCCATCGACCTCGCCGGCATTGACCGCCTTCATCACCGTGCCGTTACCGCGATAGGCGGTAAAATTCTCCTTCATGGCTTTCAGCCAGTCGGCCGTCGCCTGCTCGCCCTTGAGTTCCAGCAGCGCGCTGACGATGGCCTGGAAGTCCGCGCCGGAGGGCGAGGCCGCCCAGCGGCCCTTCCAGCTCGGATCGGCCAGGTCGAGCAGCGACTTCGGCAGCTGATCGTCCTTCAGCTTGTCCTTGTTGTAGGCGAACACGGTGCTGCGGGCGGCGATGCCGATCCACTTGCCGCTGGTGGGACGGAAATTCTCCGGCACCTCGGCCAGCGTGTCGGCATCCACCGGCGCGAACAGGCCGGCGTTCTCGACCAGCACCATGGCCGGCGAGTTTTCGGTGAGGAACACGTCCGCCGGCGAGGCCTTGCCTTCGGCGACAAGCTGGTTCGAGAATTCGCTGTCGCCGCCGTTGCGCAGCGTCACCTTGATGCCGGTATCCTTGGTGAATCCTTCGGCCCATTCCTTGGCCAGGCTTTCGTGCTGGGCATTGTAGATGATGATGCCGTCGTCATCGGCCGCCGCCGGGCCTGCGAAAACGCTTGCAGCGGCGAAAGCGACGCCGGCAAACAGGAAGAGGGCTGATTTCATGTCTGTCTCCTGGACCCTTGGGGTTACGGGCAGCCAGTCCCTAACAATACATGATTTGATCAGTCAAGATTATGTCTTTTCGGGACCGGAGGCCCTTGGACACGTCTGCGTGATGGATGGCGGCGCTCAAAGGGGGGCATCTCACCCGGCAGGCCCGAAAACGGGCGCCGGCTTCCGGATGAGGACATGCTGAAAACAAGGACTTGAAGCAGATGGAGCAAACCTGAGAGCTCGCGGCGCGCTTCAGATATGAAGGGCGTGGCCGAGCGCCCGAAGCGCCGCCTCCTGCACCGCCTCGCCGAGCGTCGGATGCGCATGGACGGTGCCGGCCACATCCTCCAGCCGCGCGCCCATCTCTATGGCGAGCCCGAACGCCGCCGAAAGTTCGGACACGCCCTGGCCGACCGCCTGCATGCCGAGGATCAGATGATTGTCGGCGCGGGCGACGATCCGCACGAAACCGTCCTCGCTTTGCAGGGTCATGGCGCGGCCGTTGGCGCTGAAGGGGAACAGTCCGATCTTGACGTCCCTGCCCGCGGCTTTCGCTTCGTCCGGCGTCAGGCCGGCGCTCACCACCTCCGGGTCGGTGAAGCAGATCGCCGGGATGCAGCGCTTGTCCCAGCTGCGTCTCTCCCCTGCGACGATCTCGGCCACCATCTCGCCCTGCGCCATGGCGCGATGCGCCAGCATCGGCTCCCCGGTGACGTCGCCGATGGCGTAGACGCCGCGCATAGAGGTTCGGCACTGGTCGTCGATGCGGATGAAGGGGCCGTTCCTGTCGAGATCGATCTCCTCCAATCCCCAGTTCTCGACGGCGGGCCGGCGCCCGACGGTAACGAGCACGCGGTCGGCGGCGATCTTTTTCTCGGTACCGTCCTGTGCCTCGACGATGAGCGCGTCGCCCTTTTTCGACATGCCTTTAGCCTTGGCGCCGGTCAGCACCTCGACGCCGAGCCCGGCAAGCCGTTTCATCACCGGCCGCGTCAGCTCCGCAGCATATTGCGCCAGCAGCCGCGGCAGGGCCTCGACGATCGTCACCCTTGACCCCAGCTTGGCGAAGGCCGTGCCGAGTTCCAGCCCAATATAGCCGCCGCCGACCACGGCCAGCCTGTCGGGAACGGTCGCGAGCGACAGTGCCTCGGTCGAGGAGATCACCAGCCCGCCGAAAGGCAGGAAGGGAAGCTCGACCGGCACGGAGCCTGTGGCGATGACCACCGTTTCGGCCCGGATCACCTGCACGCCGGTCTCCGTCTCGACGGCGACGGTCTTGCCGTCGCGAAAGCGCGCCCAGCCGTCGACCTGCTTGACCTTTGCTTTTTTCAGCAAGCCAGCGACACCATTGGTAAGCCGGCTTACTATTACGTCTTTCCACTCGACCGTTCTGCCTAGCTCGATAGCCGGCCGGGTAAGCGAAATGCCCAGCGGATCCGAGCCCGTCGCCATATGGGACACCTTGGCGAACTCGCCGGCGGCATGGATCAGCGCCTTGGAGGGGATGCAGCCGACGGTGAGGCAGGTTCCGCCCGGCCGGGCCGCCTCGACGATCACAGTATCGAGCCCGAGCTGGCCCGCGCGGATGGCGCAGACATAGCCGCCGGGACCGGCGCCGATGACAAGCAGCTTGCAAATGATGTCCTTCATCACGTCCTGTCCGCTCAGTCGTTCACGAAGATCAGCGCCGGCGTTTCCAGAAGCGCCTTGATGCGCTGGATGAATACGGCCGCGTCCCAGCCATCGATGACCCGATGGTCGAAGGAAGAGGAAAGATTCATCATCTTGCGCGGCACGAACTGCGCGCCGTCCCAGATCGGTCGCACCATCATCTTGTTGACCCCGACGATCGCCACCTCCGGATGATTGATGACAGGCGTCGTCGCAACGCCGCCCATCGCACCGAGCGAGGTGATGGTGATGGTCGAGCCGGAAAGCTCGTCGCGGCTTGCCGTGCCCGACCGCGCGGCTTCGGCCAGCCGGTTGATTTCCGCCGCGCAATCCCAAAGGTCACGCGCCTCGGCATGATGCACGACCGGGACGACGAGCCCGTTCGGGGTCTGCGCGGCAATGCCGACATGAATGCCGGCATGGCGACGGACGATGCCAGCCTCGTCGTCGAACAAGGCATTCATCTGCGGCTGCTCGCCAATCGCTTTGACCATCGCCCGCATCAGGAAGGGTAGCAGCGTCAACTTCGGCCGATCCGCGCCGCCCGGCGCCGGCTTCTTTTCCTTGTTGAGCGCCGCGCGCAGATCCTCCAGCGCGGTGACGTCGATCTCCTCGACATAGGTGATATGCGGAATGCGCGCCTTGGCGATCTGCATCTTCTCCGCGATCTTTCGGCGCAGCCCCACGATCCTGATGTCCTCGATCGTCTCCTTGCGGGCCAATCCGCCGCCCGGCTGCGGCGCCTGCGCGCCATGCGCGAGGAAGACGTCGATATCCTCATGCGTGATGTGCCCGGCCGGACCGGAGCCCGGCACCCTGCGCAGGTCGATGCCGGCTTCCTTCGCCCGCAGCCGGACCGCCGGAGAGGCCAGTGGTTTTTCGCCTTCGGGCCGCGGAACTGCTGTGGAATATCGAGACGGAGAGCCCGGCGCGAAACTACCCCCACCCCTCAAGGGGGAGAGGGATTCTGGCTGCGATCTATCTCTCTCCGATGTATCTTTATCGGACGACGTCTCGGACTTGGTCCCGGCTTTGGAAGCCACGGAACGTTCCCCTCCCGCTTGAGGGGAGGGGTTAGGGATGGGGGTCCCTGCCGCTCCGTTTTCGGCCGGACCCGGTCGGGTTTCGGTCCCCTGCGTCCCGGCTACGACATTCCCATCCCCGGCCACCTTCAAACGCACGATGGGAGAGCCGATCGCCACCGTGTCGCCGATCTCGGCGCCCAGCCACAGCACCTCGCCATCGACCGGCGAAGGAACTTCCACCGTGGCCTTGTCGGTCATGACAGCCGCCAGCACCTGGTCTTCCCGTACTGGATCGCCGACCTTGACATGCCATTCGACCAGCTCCGCCTCGGCGACGCCTTCGCCGACGTCCGGCAGCTTGATGACGTGTTCGCCCATGGTCAGGCCTCCATGGTTTCGACAAGTGCGCGGCCGACGCGCGCGGGACCGGGGAAATAGTCCCACTCCTGCGCGTGCGGATAGGGTGTGTCCCACCCCGCGACACGCGCCACCGGCGCTTCGAGATGATAGAAGCAATGCTCCTGCACCAGCGCGGCCAGCTCGGCACCGAAGCCGGAGGTCAGCGTCGCCTCCTGCACCACCACGCAACGGCCTGTCTTTGTCACCGAGGCGACGATGGCGTCGAGATCGAGCGGCAGGAGCGTGCGCAGATCGATCACCTCGGCATCGATTCCGGTCTCCTCGGCCGCCGCCAGCGCGACATGCACCATCGTGCCGTAGGCGAGCACGGTGACGGCCGCGCCGCCTCGGCGCACCGCCGCCTTGCCGAGCGGCACGGTGTAGTGGCCGTCCGGCACCTCGCCCAACTCGTGCTTGGACCATGCCGTCACCGGCCGCTCATGATGGCCGTCGAAGGGGCCGTTGTAGAGCCGCTTCGGCTCCAGGAAAATCACCGGATCCGGATCCTCGATGGCGGCGATCAGCAGGCCTTTGGCATCGTGAGGGTTAGACGGCACCACGGTTTTCAGGCCGGAGACATGAGTGAACAGCGCCTCCGGGCTCTGGCTGTGCGTCTGGCCGCCGAAAATGCCGCCGCCGGTGGGCATACGCACCACGATCGGACAGGTGAAGTCGCCGTTGGAGCGGTAGCGGATGCGCGCCGCTTCCTGGGTGAGCTGGTCGTAGGCCGGATACATATAGTCGGCAAACTGAATCTCGACGCAGGGCCTCAAGCCGTATGCCGCCATGCCGATGGCGGTGCCGACGATACCGGATTCGGAGATCGGCGTATCGAAGCAGCGGTTCTTGCCGTATTTCGCCTGCAGCCCTTGCGTGCAGCGGAAGACGCCGCCGAAGAAGCCGACGTCCTCGCCGAACACCACCACCTTCTGGTCGCGTCCCATGGACACGTCCATAGCGTCGCGAATGGCTTCGATCATCGTCCTGCGGGGCATGACTATATTCCCGCCTTCTGGCGCTGGCGCCTGAGATGCGGCGGCATCTCGGCATAGACGCCCTCGAACATGTCGCGCACCGACGGCCTGTTGCCGGAATGCAGCGTGCCGTGCCGCTCGGCCTCCTTCTGCGCCGCTATGACGCCGTCGAGGATTTCGGCCTCGGCCTGGGTGTGCCGCTCCTCCGACCACACGCCGCGCCGGATGAGATGGTTCTTCAGTCGGATCACCGGATCGCCCAGCGGCCACGCCGAAGACTCTTCCTTCGGCCGGTAGGCGGACGGGTCGTCCGAGGTCGAATGCGCGCCGACGCGATAGGTGACATGCTCGATCAGCGTCGGCCCGAGATTGGAGCGCGCCCGCTCCGCCGCCCATTTCGCCACCGCATGCACGGCCAGATAATCGTTGCCGTCGACGCGCAGCGCCGGGATGCCGAAGCCGAGGCCGCGTGCAGCGAAGGTACCGGCGCCGCCGCGCGCAATGCCCTGGAAGGTCGAGATCGCCCACTGGTTATTGACGACGTTGAGGATGACCGGCGCCTTGTAGGTGGAAGCGAAGACCAGCGCCGAATGGAAATCCGACTCGGCCGTCGAGCCGTCGCCGATCCAGCCCGCCGCGATCCTGGTGTCGCCGCTGATCGCCGAGGCCATTGCCCAGCCCACGGCCTGTACATATTGCGTCGCCAGATTGCCGGAGATGGAAAAGAAACCATACTCCTTCGAGGAATACATGATCGGCAGTTGCCGCCCTTTCAGCGGGTCCGCCTCGTTGGAATAGATCTGGTTCATCATCGTCACCAGCGGGTAGTCGCCGGCGACCAGCAGCCCGGCCTGCCGATAGGTCGGGAAATTCATGTCGCCGGGATCGAGCGCCTTGCGGAAGGCGCAGCTCACCGCCTCTTCGCCAAGATGCTGCATGTAGAAGGAGGTCTTGCCCTGCCGCTGCGCCATCTGCATGCGCTGGTCGAAGGCGCGCAGGGTCATCATGTGACGCAGCCCCTCCAGCAGCTCTTCGTCCGACAGCAGGCCCGCCCACGGGCCGACGGCCTCGCCGGAGCGGTTCAGCACGCGGATGATCGAAAAGGCGAGATCGCGGATCTCGCGCGGGTCGACATCGACCGGCGGGCGCGGAACCGAGCCGGCCTTGGGAATGGGAACGGTCGAGAAGTCCGGCGCTCCGCCCGGCCGCACCTCCGGTTCGGGGACATGGAAACGCAGGGCTTCGCTCATGCCGTCGTCCTCCCGTTTGCATCATCTTCGCACATTCGGGCTGCCGGGGCAGCCCGCTATCGGTCGCCGCCTCATCCCATCGGCGTGATCAGCGACTGTGGCAGGAAATCGACGTAATATCCCGTCTTTCGCGGCCGCGGCGCGGCAACAAAGCGTTGCTCGACCCATGTGGAAAGACAGGAATCGTATCCGGCACCGTCCCAGGGACAGGATCCATGTGCCACCGTCAGCTCTCGACTTGACCGCCTTCTATGCTACAGCACCCCTATGGCGCAGAAGAAAGCATATGAGGTGGACGGCTGGCTGGCGCGGCCGGACCCACGTTTCCTCCTCGTGCTGATTTACGGTCCGGACCATGGCCTCGTCGCCGAACGCGGGCGCGCCTTTGCCGAAAAAACCGGCCTGCCGCTCGACGACCCCTTTTCAGTGGTCCGCCTCGACGCGGGCGAGGCCGAGCGCGACAGCGGTCGCCTGCTCGACGAGGCGCGCACCGTGCCGATGTTCTCCGACCGCCGGCTTCTATGGCTTCGCAACGCCGGCGCGCAAAAAGGTCTTGCCGACGACGTCAAGGCGCTGCTGGCCGAGCCGGCTCGCGATGCGATCGTCCTGATCGAGGCCGGCGACCTACGCAAGGGAGCGCCGCTGCGTACGGCCGTCGAAGCTGCAGCCGATGCCATGGCGCTGCCCTGCTACGCCGACGGTGGCCGCGATCTTGATGCGCTGATCGACAGGGAACTCGGTCGCGCCGGCATGACCATGACGCTCGACGCCCGCCAGGCGCTTCGCCGCAATCTCGGCGGCGACCGCCTCGCCTCGGTCGGCGAAATCGAAAAACTGGCGCTCTACGCGCATGGAGCCGGAGAGATCACGCTCGACGACGTCCTGGCGCTTACCGGCGACGTGTCCGGCCAATCCTTCGACGACGTGGTGGACGCCGTTCTGGAAGGCAGGATCGCCGATTTCGACAGCGCCTTCACGCGCCAGTGCCAAGCCGGCGGGCATCCCTTTCTCGCGCTGTCGGGTGCGATGCGCCAGTTCCAGGCCCTCCACGCCATGCGCGGCGCGCTCGACGCCGGAGGCCGCAATGCCGCTTCGGTGGTCGCCGCCCAGCGCCCGCCTGTCTTCTTCGCTCGCCGCAAGGTGATGGAAAAGGCACTGAAGCGCTGGAACGGACCGGCGCTGGAGCGCGCGTTGGCGCGGCTTCAGGGCGCCGTCCTGCAGACGCGCAGGCGTCCCGATCTACAGGAGCCGGCAGCCAGACAGGCATTGCTCGCCATCGCGGTCGAGAGTGCGCGTCTGGCTCGAAACTGAAAGAAAATTTGCCGACTAACGGATACGTGGCATGGCCACATTTCGCTCGGCCTTGAGGCGGCGGCACAGCTCATCGAGCTGGTCGAGCGTGCGGTAGGCGATGCGCAACTCGCCGCCTTTCTCCTTATGGGAAATGGCGACCTTCATGCCGGTCACGTCGGTCAGCAGCTTTTCCAGAGCCAGCGTGTCGGCATCCTTCTCGGAAGAGGCCGGTTTACGCGGTGTACGCTGGTCGTCCACAGGCATCTGCGCCAGCGCCTCGGCCTGACGTACCGAGAGTCCCTCGTCGACAATCCGTTTGGCGAGGCCTGCCGGGTCGGCGGCAGTCACCAGCGTGCGGGCATGGCCGGCCGAAAGCTGGCCGTCCACTAGCATGTCGCGGATCACATCGGGCAGCTTCAGGAGGCGCAGCGTGTTGGCGACATGGCTGCGGCTTTTTCCGATCACCTGGCCGAGATCGGCCTGGCTATAGTCATGCTCGTCGATGAGCTGCTGGTAGCCCATCGCCTCCTCGACCGGATTGAGGTCGGCACGCTGGACGTTCTCGATGATGGCGAGTTCCAGCGCGGTGCGATCGTTGACCTCGCGTACGATCACCGGAATCTCGGTCAGTCCTGCCCGCTGCGCCGCCCGCCAGCGCCGCTCGCCGGCAATGATCTCGTAGCGTCCGGCTTGGGCAGGGGAAGGCCGTACCACGACCGGCTGTACCACCCCGTGCTCACGGATCGACTGGGCGAGATCGGTCAACTCCGCCTCGGCGAAATGTCGACGCGGATTGCGTGGATTTGGCGATACGAACTCGATCGGCGCCTTGCCGTCCGCAGCCGCGGGCGGCTGTTTCTCGGACGCCGGCACCGGACGATCCATTTCACCGATCAGTGCCGCCAGACCGCGCCCCAGTCTTTTTCTTGAAGGATCCTCGCTCATGTCCCGTCCAGATCGTTTCGTTGTCGAATCAACTTATCAGGCCGCCCGCAATCGACGCTCGCGGCGAATCACCTCGGACGCGAGTTGCAGATAAGCCTGGCTGCCGGAGCATTTCAGATCGTAGAGGATCGCAGGCTTTCCATGCGACGGCGCCTCCGACACCCGCACATTGCGCGGGATGATCGTCTCGTAGACCTTGTCGCCCATATGGGCGCGCACGTCCTGCACGACCTGGTTGGCGAGGTTGTTGCGCCCGTCGAACATGGTCATCACGATGCCTTGGATCGTCAGCTTCGGGTTGATCGTATTGCGCACCTGCTCGACGGTCTCCAGAAGCTGCGAAAGTCCCTCCAGCGCGAAGAATTCGCACTGCAGTGGCACCAGCACCGAATCGGCGGCGGCCATGGAATTCAGGGTCAAAAGGTTGAGAGACGGTGGGCAGTCGATCAGGACGTAGCTGAAGGGTGCCGCGCGCGCCGCCGAATCGCGCAAGGCGTTGCGCAGCTTCAGCACGCGATCCGGCGCCGAAGCGATCTCCATCTCGATACCGAGCAGGTCGAGCGTCGACGGCACCACCGAAAGGCCCGGCACCGCCGTCGGCATGGCCGCCGCCTCGAGATCGAGCGCGCCGGTCAGCACATCGTAGGACGAAACCGTACGCTCGCGCCGGTCTATCCCGAGGCCGGTGCTCGCATTGCCCTGCGGATCGAGGTCGACGATCAGCACGCGCTCGCCAATGGCGGCCAGCGCGGTCGCGAGATTGATCGCGGTGGTCGTCTTGCCGACGCCGCCTTTCTGGTTCGCCACGGTAATGATGCGAGGTCCGCCGGAAGTCATGTCGTTGGCCGCAGATTTCACGTACTGGTTCAAGAAGGACAGATCATGCCCTGCGCAGATTGCGTATATCAAGCACCACGCTCGCTTCATCAATCGCGCTTCGGTGTTCTACCAGATCGAATCGCCAGCGGTGAGCGCTTTCTTCGATCTCGCGCCGGTAATCCCGGCCTTTGTGGAAGAGCGCGCGCGCGCCCTGTGTCAGCCACGGTTCCGCGAGTTCACAAAGCACGGCGAGCGGGGCGAGCGCCCGCGCCGTGACGATCTCCGGCAGCGGCACTGAGTCATAGCTTTCGTCGATTCGACGGGGCACAACGCGAGCCGGCAGATCGAATTGAGCGATCGCCGCCTGCAGAAAGGCGGTTTTCTTCCGGTTGCTTTCGATCAGATGGATGGAGCCGTCCCGATCGCCGAGGAAAAAGGCGATGACGAGACCAGGGAATCCGCCGCCGGAGCCCATATCCACCCAGTTCCTGGCCGCCGGCGCCAGCGCGGCGAGCTGAGCGCTGTCAAGGATATGCCTTTGCCACAATTCTTTCTCTGTCGAAGCGGCCACAAGGTTGATTCGCTGGTTCCACCGGAGAAACAGCACCTCGAAAGCACGTAAGCGCTCGAACGTTTCACGTGAAACAGGGCCGGCTATCCGCTGGAAGTGGTCGTAATCGGTCATGCCACACCGGCGCGCCGCGCCTCCGCGTTGCGCACATGCGCCAGAATAAGAGCCAGGGCCGCCGGGGTCATGCCCTCCATGCGCTGCGCCTCGGCAATCGACCGCGGCTTGCGCGCCTGCATCTTCTGCCTGAGCTCGTTGGACAAGCCGGCGATTCCCGAAAAGTCAAGCGTCTCGGGGATCAGCCGCTCTTCCTCCCTGCGAATCTGCGCGGCGTCAGCCGCCTGCCGGTCCAGATAAACGGCGTACTTCGCTTCTATTTCAAGCGCCTCGGCCGTCTTCGCGTCGATCGAGGCGAAAGCGGGATCGAGTCGCGTCAGCCAGGCGACATCGACGCTTTCATAGCGCAAAAGATCATATGCCGACCGGCGCACGCCGTCTCTGTTGATCTCGAGACCATGGCGCGCGGCTTCGTTCGGCGACACCTGGACAGTCTTGGCGCGAGCCCTGGCGGCATCCACGCGGCTGCGTGCCTCTCGAAAGCGCGCGGCCCGGTCCGCGCCGACGAGGCCGAGACCGATCGCTTTCGGCGTCAGCCGTTCATCCGCATTGTCGGCCCGCAGGGAAAGCCTGAACTCCGCGCGCGAAGTGAACATACGATAGGGTTCAGCGATGCCACGGCTGGTCAGATCGTCGACCATAACGCCGATATAGGCCTCGGTCCGGCTGAACGTGACCGGATCGGCGCCGCCGGCCCGGCGTGCCGCGTTCAACCCCGCCAAAAGCCCCTGTGCGGCAGCCTCTTCATAACCCGTTGTCCCGTTGATCTGCCCGGCCAGGAAAAGACCGCCGATATGCCGCGTTTCCAATGTGGGCTCAAGCTCGCGCGGATCAATGTGATCGTATTCAATGGCATAGCCCGGTTGAAGCATGGCGGCGCGCTCGAGACCTGGAATGGTCTTCAAGATCGCGACCTGCACATCCTCTGGCAGCGAGGTCGAGATACCATTCGGATAAACGGTTGGATCGTCCAACCCTTCCGGCTCCAGGAAAATCTGGTGCCCGTCACGATCGCCGAACTTGACCACCTTGTCTTCGATCGACGGGCAGTAGCGCGGTCCCACGCCTTCGATCGAACCCGAATACATGGCCGAGCGGCCAAGATTGGCCCGAATCAAATCGTGCGTCTGTGTCGTCGTCCGCGTTATGCCGCATTCGATCTGCGGATTGACGACTATGTCGGTCATCAGCGAGAAAGGAACCGGATGCTCGTCCGCCGCCTGCATGTCCAATGACGGCCAGTCGATGGTCCTTCCGTCGAGACGCGGCGGCGTCCCGGTTTTCAGCCGGCCGAGGCGAAAGCCGACCCGGCGCATCGTTTCCGACAGGCCGAAGGACGCATTCTCGTTCATGCGCCCGGCAACGATCTTTTTTTCGCCGATATGGATCAGGCCGCGCAGAAACGTCCCGGTGGTCAGCACCACCGCGCCACAGCGGATCCGTCGCCCGTCTGCCAGCACCACAGCCGAGACTCGGTCCTCCGCCATGGCGAGATCCACGATTTCCCCTTCGATAACGGACAATCCGTCTTGTTCACGGATAGCCGTCTGCATCGCCTGACGGTAGAGCTTGCGGTCGGCCTGCGTGCGCGGGCCGCGAACCGCCGGCCCTTTGCGGCGATTGAGAAGCCGGAACTGGATACCTGCCGCATCGGCAACCCGCCCCATGAGGCCGTCCAGAGCGTCGATCTCGCGAACCAGGTGCCCCTTGCCCAATCCGCCGATGGCTGGATTGCAGGACATTGTTCCTATGGCGTCGAAGCGAAAGGTTACAAGGGCCGTGCGCGCGCCGGCGCGCGCGGCGGCGGCGGCGGCGTCACAACCAGCATGGCCACCCCCGACAACTATAACGTCATAGGCATCGTTCATTGTCTGCTCCGGAAACGCCGACATGTGCCGGCGCCCGTCTCCTGTCAAGAGCGGCGTTTCACGTGAAACGCAGGATTTCCTCTAACCGACCCTCCCCGGTGTTTCACGTGAGTCATCATGAAGCCTGTTTCACGTGAATCACTTTCCGATGCAGAATTGCGAGAAAATCACATCCAGCAGATCCTCGACATCGACGGTCCCGACGATGCGTCCGAGACGGTCCGCCGCCAATCGCAGTTCCTCGGCCCGCAACTCCTGTGCCCGACCGCCCTGTGCCCGCTCCAGGAAGCTCTGCGTCTCTTCGAGCAGTTTCATATGTCTCAACCGGGACGGAAGGATATCGGACGTGGCCTGCGTCGCAGCATCGGCCCGGCGCCTGATCGCATCCAGCAATGTCTCGATTCCCTGCCCGGTCACCGATGAAATCCTCAAATCATAATCATGTGCCACCGCCATGGCGGGTGTCTTATCCGCCTTCGTGCCGATCCGCAGAACTGGGGCCGTCACGCCTCCTGGATCGACCGGCGCCGGCGCCGTCATGTCCTCCAGCATGAGGACGAGGTCCGCCTCCCTGGCCCGGCCGCGTGCCCGCTCGATTCCGATCGTCTCGACCTTATCTGCAGCATTACGCAATCCGGCCGTATCCGTGACGCGAATCTTGAGGCCGCCGAGGTCCAGCACCACGTCGAGAAGATCTCGGGTCGTTCCCGGCTCATCCGTGACGATCGCCGCGTCCCGCCGCGCCAACGCATTGAAGAGGCTGGACTTGCCGGCGTTCGGCGCGCCCAGGATGACCACGTCGTAGCCATCGCGGATGATCTCGGCGGCATGGAAACCCGCCATATGGCGACCGATCTCCTCGCTCAATGCGGCAATGTCTCGCCAGATCGTATCGGAGACCGCCCCCGGCACATCCTCCTCATCGCTGAAGTCGATTTCCGCCTCGATCATCGCACGGGCATGGATCAGCCGCTGCCGCCAGCTAAGGTAAAGGGTCTTTTGCGCGCCGGAAGCGTTGGTCAGCGCAAAGCGCCGCTGCGCCTCCGTCTCGGCTTCTATGAGGTCGGCCAGCGCTTCGGTCTCGGTCAGGTCGAGCTTGCCGTTGAGAAAGGCCCGCCGGGTGAACTCCCCCGGTTCCGCCTGACGGACACCGTCGATCGCGGTCAGCGCCCCCAGCAGCGCGGCAACGGACGCCCGCCCGCCATGAACATGAAATTCGGCGATATCTTCTCCAGTGAAGGAGCGCGGCGCCGGGAAGAAAAGGACGAGACCCCGATCAATGGGATCTCTCTTTCCGTCCACCAATGTTCCGTAGGTTGCGACACGTTCGGTGGGAACCGATCTCGCAATCGTTTCGAGAACGAATCGAGTCTTGGCGCCGGATATACGTACGACTGCGACACCGGCCGGAAGCCGTCCACTGGACAGGGCGACAATCGTATCACCGGCCGCGGTTTGCCCCTCGATCGTCATCGTCCTATCCTGCCAGTCATTGATCCCTGTGGGTGCAACATGACCTCATCTGAAGAAAAAAGGTTGCCGGAGGGAAATTGCCTCGCCGGAGAAGCCAGCCCCTATCTGCGCCAGCACGCCGGCAACCCCGTTCACTGGCGCCCCTGGTCAGCGGCCGCCCTGGCAGAAGCCAGCACGCTCGATCGGCCGATCCTTCTGTCGATCGGCTATGCGGCCTGCCATTGGTGCCACGTCATGGCGCATGAGAGCTTCGAGAATCCCGGCGTCGCGGCGGTGATGAACCGTCTGTTCGTCAATATCAAGGTCGATCGAGAGGAGCGGCCCGATATCGACCAGATCTACATGGCAGCACTTGCCGCGATGGGCGAACAGGGCGGCTGGCCGCTGACCATGTTCCTGACGCCCGAAGGAAAACCGTTCTGGGGCGGAACCTACTTCCCGCCCGAGCCGCGCTACGGCCGTCCGGGCTTCGTTCAGGTCCTCGAGGCCGTCGACAAGGCCTGGCGCGAGAAGCAGGAAAGTCTCTTGAGCAGCGCGAACGACCTGCTCGCCCATGTCGGCGCCAACCTGGCGCCCGCTCGCGATCAGACAAGTCTTGGGAACGATTCCCTTGTCGAACTGGCGAACGGCATTGCGGCCATGATCGACAGGAATGCGGGCGGTCTGCGCGGCGCTCCGAAATTCCCCAACGCACCGTTCATGACCACGCTCTGGCTCTCCTGGCTTGAGAACGGCGTGGTCGATCATCGGGACGCCGTCCTGTCCAGCCTGGAGCGCATGCTCGCCGGCGGCATCTACGATCATGTTGGCGGCGGTCTCGCGCGCTACTCGACCGACGCCGAGTGGCTGGTCCCCCATTTCGAAAAGATGCTGTACGACAACGCCCAGCTCATCCGCCTCGCCAATTGGGCCTATGCCGAGACCGGGAATAAACTGTTCCGGACCCGAATCGAGGAAACGGTCGGCTGGCTTTTGCGTGAGATGCGCACTGACGAGGGCGCTTTTGCGTCGAGCCTCGACGCTGACAGCGACGGCGAGGAGGGCCTGTTCTACACATGGACACGCCACGAGATCGAAGCGGTCCTCGACGCTGACGCCGACCTCTTCTTCAGCCGATTCAGCCTCGCCCATCCGTCAGGCTGGGAAGGAAAACCGATCCTGTATCAGACACTGGAGCAACAGTCTTCTGATCAAGACGATGATAACCAATTGAAATCATTTAGGGAAAAACTTCTGTCCGCGCGCGGATCGCGTGTTCGGCCAGGCCGCGACGACAAGGTTCTCTCCGATTGGAATGGCCTCATGATAACGGCCCTGGCGGAAGCGGGCCGCTCCCTCGACCGTCCGCAATGGATCGAGGCGGCGAAGAAAGCCTTCGGCGCGATCGCCGGTTCCGCTCGCGACGGCCGTCTGCCGCATTCGGCGCTTGGTGGCAGCTGGCAGTTTCCGGCGCTGTCCAGCGACTATGCAGCCATGATCCTGGCCGCCGTCGCCCTTTACCAAGTCACGGGCGATTCCGCCTACACAGAGACGGCGCTTGCTTTCCTCGGCCAACTTGACCGCTGGCACGGCGACGGCCAGGAGACGGGTCATTATCTGACCGCTTCCGACAGCACCGACGTCCCGTTGCGGATACGCGGCGACGTCGATGAAGCCATTCCGTCCGCGACGAGCCTGGTCATCGAGGCGATGGCGAAACTCGCGGCGGTCACCGGTGACGCCGAACTGGAGGCCAGGACATGGCGCGTCGCCGAGCATGCGATGGGACGCGCTTCTCGACAACGCTACGGACAAGCCGGCATCGTCAACGCTTGCGCGCTTCTGCTCGGCGCCCGCAAGCTGATCCTCGTCGAGAATCCCAATGAGCCGCACCTCGTTACGATAGCGAATCGGAATCCGGATCCACGCCGGGTCGACCTCGTCGTGGCTGTCGGGCAGGGCGAGCCACCGGCGCTGACGGATGGCATCCTGCCGCCGACAGATCGACCGGCCGCCTATCTGTGCCAGGGCCAGACCTGCCTTCCGGCCGTCACCGAACCGAAGATGCTGGAGCAACTGCTTCGACCGCGAACCGCTCGAAGTTAGGCTCGAAAGATCAGAACCGGGAGCGATAAAATAAGGCGGCATCTGTTGTGATGCCGCCTTATACAATCGTTTCGTTTCCGACTCGATTCAGTCGATGGCCGAAAATGCAAAGGGCTTCCGACAACCGATCCCCAGCGGGGATCCGATCCGGCAAGATGCCGGTATCACGTGTTCATCGAATCGAAGAAATCCGCGTTGGTCTTGGTCTGCTTCAGCTTGTCGATAAGGAACTCGATCGCGTCGGTCGTTCCCATCGGGGCAAGGATGCGGCGAAGAACGAAAATCTTCTGCAGGTCGGAGCGCGGGATCAGCAGGTCCTCCTTGCGCGTGCCCGACTTGAGGATGTCCATCGCCGGATAGATGCGCTTGTCCGACACCTTGCGGTCGAGATGGATTTCGGAGTTGCCGGTGCCCTTGAACTCCTCGAAGATCACCTCGTCCATACGGCTGCCGGTATCGATCAGGCCGGTCGCGATGATGGTCAGCGAGCCGCCCTCCTCGATGTTGCGCGCCGCGCCGAAGAAGCGCTTCGGCCGCTGCAGTGCGTTGGCGTCGACACCGCCGGTCAGCACCTTGCCGGACGACGGCACAACGGTGTTGTAGGCGCGACCGAGACGGGTGATGGAATCGAGCAGGATGACGACGTCGCGGCCATGCTCCACCAGGCGCTTGGCCTTCTCGATCACCATTTCGGCGACCTGCACGTGGCGCGCCGCCGGCTCGTCGAAGGTCGAGGACACAACCTCGCCCTTCACCGAACGCTGCATGTCGGTGACTTCTTCCGGCCGCTCGTCAATCAGGAGCACGATCAGGTAGCATTCGGGGTGGTTGGTGGTGATGGAATGCGCGATGTTCTGCATCAGCACCGTCTTGCCAGTGCGCGGCGGCGCGATGATCAGCGCGCGCTGGCCCTTGCCGAGCGGTGCCACCAGATCGATGACGCGCGGCGAGATGTCCTTCGTGGTCGGATTCTCGACCTCCATCTTCAGCCGCTCGGTCGGATAGAGCGGCGTCAGATTGTCGAAATGGATCTTGTGACGGATTTTTTCAGGGTCGTCGAAATTGATCGTGTTGACCTTGAGCAGCGCGAAATAGCGCTCGCCTTCCTTGGGGCTGCGGATCGGTCCCTCGACCGTGTCGCCGGTCTTGAGCGAGAAGCGCCGGATCTGCGAAGGCGAGATGTAGATGTCGTCGGGACCCGGCAGGTAGTTGGCATTCGCCGAGCGCAGGAAGCCGAATCCGTCCTGCAGCACCTCGACGACGCCGTCGCCGATAATCTCGATATCCTGCGCCGCCAGCTTCTTGAGGATGGCGAACATCAACTCCTGCTTGCGCATGACGCTGGCGTTCTCGACCTCGAGCGATTCGGCGAACGCGATCAGGTCGGTGGGTTTCTTGTTCTTGAACTCGCTGAGTTTCATTTCCTGCATGGATGGACTCTGGCTGTGCAGTGGAGAGAATAACGCGGCTTTTAACGAAGGCGCCGGGCGCGGCCGAAAACATGAGGGCGGCGCTGCACGGGAAGGAAGACCCGTCTTTTATCGACGTGTCCCGCAAAGAGCAAGACCGAGTCTCGCCTGTCTGAGAACCCGCGTCAGAATGGCTTGACCACCACCAGAATGACGATGACGATCATCAGTAATGTGGGGATCTCGTTGACGATCCGCCAGTGTCTGGCCGGCTTTTCGTTGCGATCCTCGGAAAATTTCCGCACCGCTCCCGCCAGATAGCCGTGAACGGCCGACATCAGCACCACGGCCGCGATCTTGGCGTGCAGCCAGCCGCCCTGGAAGCCGAACCCTTTCCAGGCGAGCCACAGGCCGAACGCCCAGGTCAGGATCATCGCCGGATTGATGATGCCGCGCAGCAGGCGGCGCTCCATCACCTTGAACGTCTCGGACTGGACAGACCCCTTCTCCGCCTCCGCGTGATAGACGAACAGGCGCGGCAGGTAGAGCATTCCCGCCATCCAGGAGATGACCGCGATGACATGGATGGCCTTTGCCCACGGATAGAAATCATCCGGCCCGAACAGGAAAAGCAGAGCCACGACGACAAGGAAGATCGCGATGGCGACCGCCGCGCGCTTCAACGCCCGCGATCCGCTGTCCTTCATTCGGGAATCGGCCATCAGCGCACCGCCTTTCTCACCCGCTCCACCATCCGCTCGACATGGACCAGCGGCGTTTCGGGCAGGATACCGTGGCCCAGATTGAACACCAGCGGCCCTTTGCCGAGCGTACGAAGAACGGCATCCACGCCGTCGTCCAGCGCCCGCCCGCCGGCGACGAGACGCAACGGGTCGAGATTGCCCTGCACCGCACCGTCCTTCTGCAACGCCCGCGCGCTTTCGCCGGGAACCGTCCAGTCCAGCCCCAGCGCGGTCACGCCGGTCTTGCCACGATAGTCCCGGTAGAGTCCGCCGGCGCCCTTGGGAAAGCCGATGACGGGCACATGCGGATATCGTTGCCTCAACTTCTTCACAATCCGGGCGACCGGCGCCACGCAGAATGCCTCGAAGCTCGCCTCGTCCAGCACCGCCGACCAGGAATCGAATATCTGCACCGCGTCCGCCCCGGCCTCGATCTGACGCGCCAGGTAATCGGCGGACTGGTCCGCCAGCAGGTCGAGCAACATCCTGAAAGCCTCGGGCTCGCGGTAGGCGAACAGCCGCGCCGGCGCCTGGTCGGGCGTGCCGTGTCCGGCGATCATATAGGTCGCCACCGTCCACGGGGCGCCACAAAAGCCGAGCAATGCCGTTTCCGCGGGCAGCTTCGCCCTCAGCCGCCTCACCGTCTCGTAGACGGGTTCCAGATTCACGTGAAACGCCGATGTGTCGAGCGTCGCGATCTCAGCCGCCGTGATCGGCGTCATCAGCGGGCCGCGGCCTTCCTCGAAGCGAAGATCGCGGCCGAGCGCATGCGGCACCACGAGGATGTCGGAAAACAGGATCGCCGCATCGAAGCCGAAGCGCTCGATCGGCTGGAGCGTAACCTCCACGGCCAGATCGGGATTGTAGCACAGGTCGAGAAAGGACCCCGCGCGCTTGCGGGTCTCGCGGTACTCCGGGAGATAACGCCCGGCCTGGCGCATCATCCAGAGCGGCGGCGGGAAGGCCGCCTTGCCTCTCAGCACGTCCAGCACGATGCATCCGGTTGCCATCGCTCTCGCTTTCGCAGGCTATCTTTAAAACAAAGAAAGGAAAGAAAAGAAAAGAGTCTTCTAATTCTATGACTCTGTTTGAATCGGGAATGCTTCTCTGTCCAGTTTCAGGCCGCAGGAGTCCAGCCGCCATAGTGTCGCGCAGGACGGTAGTGCAACCTGGAGGAACATGGGGATCGGTCCGATTCATCGAAGAATCTGAATGGCTTGGTAAAATAAGGATGGTTCCTGTCCTTGTGGATGAAATCCAGCCTCTTTCGCCTGTCCACGATTTTGTCCCCACCCCTGCCGCGCGATCCGCCGCAGGCATGATTGTGGACAAACAGGCATCTGATACAGTCGCCTGCCTCTAACCGTCCCTGTCGTCCAGCTTTGTCCACAGCAGCCCACAGACCGGAAAAAACAGCGTGAACAAGCCGCAGAGCTTCTTCCATTTGCATCTGATCTCTGACGCGACCGGCGAGACCCTGCTTGCCGCCGGCCGCGCCGCCTCGGCGCAATACAAGGATGCACGTGCCATCGAGCACATCTATCCGCTCATCCGTACCGGCAAGCAGTTGATGAAGGTGTTCGACGATATCGAGGAGGAACCCGGCATCATCCTCTACACCGTGGTCGATCAGGCGCTGGCGCGCCAGATCGACGACCGCTGCGCGGCGATGGGCCTGCCCTGCGTCTCGGTGCTGGAGCCGGTGCTGACCGTTTTCCAGTCCTATCTCGGGACGCCCGCAGGCCGTCGCGTCGGCGCCCAGCATGTGCTCGACGCCGATTATTTCCGCCGCATCGATGCGCTGAATTTCACCATGGAGCATGACGACGGCCAATTGCCCGGTGATCTCGACCAGGCCGATATCGTGCTGATTGGCATCTCGCGCACTTCCAAGACGCCGACCAGCATCTATCTGGCGAATCGCGGCATCAAGACCGCCAATATCCCGATCGTGCTCGGCGTACCCGTGCCGCAAAGCCTTGTTGAAACCAGGGGGCCGCTCATCGTCGGCCTCATCGCAACGGCGGAGCGGATTTCCCAGGTACGCCAGAACCGTGTCCTCGGCACGACGACGACCTATGACTCGGCCGGCTATGTCGATCGCTCGGCGATCTCCGAGGAACTCGGTTATGCGCGCCAGATCTGCACGCGCCACAACTGGCCGATGATCGACGTCAGCCGTCGCTCGATCGAGGAGACGGCCGCCGCCATCTTGGCGCTGCGGGGCAGGGCGAAATAGCGTTTCGCTTCGCGGCAGGATGGCGCGGTCCGGATTCACGTGAAACTTTTATCCCGCGGCGGGAATTCAACGGCAGACGAAAATCCCGTAAAGACAACCGGCGACCCATGCCGGAGCCGTATACAGGAGCTACGTATGACCGAAAAAATTGTCCTCGCCTCCGGCAGCCCGTTTCGAAAAGCCATGCTGGAGCACGCCGGCGTCGTGGTGGAGGCTGTTCCAGCCGATCTGGACGAGCGCGCACTCGAGGCGCCTCTCAAGGATAGCGGCGCCTCGCCGGAGGACGTCGCGACGGTTCTTGCGGAGGCCAAAGCCGTGGATGTCAGCGAGCGCCGGCCGGGTGCGCTGGTGCTCGGCTGTGACCAGACCCTGTCGCTTGGCGACGAGATTTTGCACAAGCCCGCCGACATGGAAGAAGCGCGCCGCCGCCTGCTCGCCCTGTCCGGAAAGACCCATAATCTCAACAGCGCCGCCGTGCTGGCGCGCGACGGCAAGGTGCTGTGGCGCCACGTCGGCGTCGCTTCCCTCACCATGCGCGACCTCGCCCCGGCTTTCGTCGGCAGGCATCTGGCGCGCGTCGGCGCCAAGGCGCTGCAAAGTGTCGGCGCCTATCAGATCGAGGGCGAGGGCATCCAGCTTTTCGAGAAGGTCGAGGGCGATCATTTCACCATCATCGGCCTGCCGTTGCTGGCGGTTCTTGCCGAGCTGCGTCGGCTCGGGGCGATCGATGGCTGAAGTGAAGAAAGCCTTTGTGGTCGGGCACCCCATTGCCCATTCGCGCTCGCCGAAAATCCACGGCCACTGGCTGCGGCAATACGGCATTCCCGGCAGCTATGAAGCCATCGACATCGCGCCGGACGATGTGGCGGCATTTCTCACGTCCCTTTCGCACCGAGGGTTTTCCGGGGGCAACGTCACCATTCCCCACAAGGAAGCAGCCTTCGCGAACGCCGCGCGCCGCGACGATGCGGCCGAGCTGATCGGCGCCGTCAACACACTGTGGCTGGAGGACGGCGCGCTCGTCGGCGGCAACACCGACGCCTACGGCTTCGCGGCCAATCTGGACGACTACGCCCCGGGCTGGGCCGGCAACGGCGCCGCCGTGGTGCTGGGCGCCGGCGGCGCCGCGCGCGCGGTTGTCCATGCGCTCAAGGAACGCGGCGTTCGCGACATCCGCATTGTCAACCGCACGCTCGCCCGCGCTGCGGAGCTGCGTGACCGTTTCGGCGCGGGCATCACGGCGCATGGCGCCCCAACCGACGACCTGCTGGCCGACGCCGGGCTGCTCGTCAACACCACCTCGCTCGGCATGGCCGGCAAGGAAGGTGGTTCGGATCTGCCGGCGGATCCCGGCCGGCTTCCCGCCCACGCCATCGTTTCCGACATCGTCTATGTCCCGCTCGAAACACCGTTGCTCGCCGCCGCGCGGTCGCGAGGGCTGAAGACCGTCGACGGGCTCGGCATGCTCCTGCATCAGGCGGTGCCGGGGTTCGAGCGCTGGTTCGGACGACGGCCAGAGGTGACGTCGCAACTGCGCGCAATGGTCGTCGCCGATCTCGGCGGCGCCGCGTGAGGAAGTCGGCATGATTGTCCTTGGCCTCACAGGATCGATCGGCATGGGCAAGTCGGCCACCGCGAAAATGTTCGCGGAGGCCGGCGTGCCGGTGCATGATTCCGACGAGGCGGTGCACCGCCTCTATGCCGGCAAGGCAGCGCCGCTGATCGAGGTGGCCTTTCCCGGCGTAACGGTCGCCGGCGTTGTCGACCGGACGAAGCTTGGCGGCAAGGTTCTGGGCGATCCTGCTGCATTGAAGCGGCTGGAAGCGATCGTGCACCCGCTGGTGCGCGCCGACGCCGGCGCCTTCCTGGAGCGCCATCGCGCCGCCGTCGCGCCGCTGGCCGTGCTGGACATTCCGCTCCTGTTCGAGACCGGCGGCCGCGACCGTGTCGACAAGGTCGTCGTGGTCAGCGCAGCCCCGGAGATCCAGCGCGAGCGCGTGCTGACGCGGCCGGGCATGAGCGAGGACAAGCTCGCGGCGATCCTGGCGCGGCAGGTGCCGGATGCCGAAAAGAAGCGACTCGCCGATTTCGTCATCGACACGGGCAGGGGCTTCGACGCCGCGCGCGCCGATGTCGCCTCGATCATCCATCAGCTCGTCGGAGACGCGGCGCTTGCCGGGGATAAGGCGTCGCCGTCCCGTCGCTGATCCTTGCGCAATGTGGCACGAGCCGCCATCTTCGGGCGAGGAGCCCGAATCGATGCGTGAAATCATCTTCGATACCGAAACCACCGGCCTCGATGCCCGCGAAGACCGCATCATCGAGATCGGCTGCATCGAAATGGTCAACCGGTTCCCGACCGGGCGCACTTTCCATCACTACATCAACCCGCAGGGCAGGGCGATCAACGCCGAGGCTGAGGCCGTCCACGGCATCAGCGCCGCGCATCTCGCCGGCAAGCCGGGCTTCCACGAGATCGTCGAGGACTTCCTCGCCTTCATCGACGGCGCCAAGCTCGTCGCGCATAATGCCGGCTTCGACATCAATTTCATCAATGCCGAATTCGGCCGCCTCGGCCATCCCGCCGTCGCGCCTGAGCGTGTGGTCGATACGCTGGCGCTGGCACGCCGCAAGCATCCGATGGGGCCGAATTCGCTCGATGCGCTGTGCCGCCGCTACGGCATCGACAACGGCCACCGCACCAAGCATGGCGCGCTGCTCGACTCGGAGCTCCTGGCCGAGGTCTATGTCGAGCTGATCGGCGGCAAGCAGGCGGCGCTTGTCCTCGATACCGTATCGGCGTCCGCCGGCACCACGGAAACCGCCACGGTCGAGATCGTTCTCCAGGCGCGGCCCGCGCCGCTCGCGCCGCGGCTCAGCGATGCCGAGCGCGAGGCGCATGAGAAGATGATCGAATCGCTCGGCGAACAGGCGCTGTGGCGGCGCATCGCCGCCGAGTGACGCCCAAAGAAAAACCCGGTGCGAAGCCGGGTTTCCTGCAACTGCGAACCGTGAAGCCGCTCAGCTCGCCTTGACCTTGCTGGCGGCCTGGTCCTCGGCCAGCTTCTGCTGGAACATCTGCGCGAAATCGATCGGATCGAGCATCAGCGGCGGGAAGCCGCCATTGCGGGTGGCGTCGGCGATGATCTGGCGCGCGAACGGGAACAGCAGCCGCGGACATTCGATGAACAGCAGCGGCAGCATGTGCTCCTGCGGGAAACCGGAAATGTTGAAGACGCCGCCATAGACCAGCTCGACGTTGAACAGCACGTCCTTGTCGAAGGACGCCTTGGCGTTCAGCGTCAGGAGCACGTCGTACTGCGCCTCGGAAAGCGGGTTGGCGTTGACGTTGACATTGATGGCGATGCCGGGAGCCTTGTCGCGGCCGCGCAGCGAATTCGGCGCGCCGGGGCTCTCGAAGGAAAGGTCCTTCACGTACTGGGCCAGAACGTTGAGCGTCGGCTGCGCGCCGTTGCCGTTGGTGGCGCCTGTCGACGCTTCGTTGTTTTCGGCCATGAGCCTGTTTCCTCTCTCGCGAACACGGTGCGGCACGGACGATCGCCATCCTGCCGAAATCGCGGGTTCGCTATCATGCCCGTTCCGCCAATACAAGGTTTTGAGGGGTTACTCGTCGCCGATCCGCCGCCAGGGCGAGTCCGGATCGGGGCGTCGCGAAAAATCCTCCGCGTCGAGATCGATGGTGCGGCCGTCCCTGGGTCCGCCAGGCCGCGACCCGCCGAAGCCCCCACCGAATCCATTGGGAAAGCTGGTCACCACCATGATCCGGTCCTTGACGAGCCTCCAGGCCAGGTCGCGGACCGGCGGCAGGAACAGAAGCAGGCCGATGATGTCGGTCAGGAAACCCGGAACGATGAGGAGCAGCGCGGCAAGCAGGATCATGACGCCATGTGCGAGCTGCCCGGACGGGTCGCGCCCCGCCGCCACCTCCGCCCGCGCCCTGCTCATCACGCCGAAACCCTGGTGGCGCAGAAGCAGGATGCCGGCGACGCTCGAGGCCAGCACCAGCCCGACCGTCGCGAGCGCGCCGATCTGGCGGCCGACCAGGACGAAGCCTGCGATTTCAATAAGCGGCAGCGCGAAGATGAAGGCAGGAAGGAAGAAAGAGCGCAAAAGCTGGTTATCCGTGACGTCGCGGCACCTCATCGGCGCCTGGCTGGTGTCCTTTTGCCTCAGATAGGCATGGCCGCCTTTGATTTGAATGATTGCCCCGCACGTTCTATATGCTTTGATGCTTGGACGCCATGAAAGACATGGCTCGCCGCAAGGCTTCAGGGATCGATTGAAGGGCTCATGGGATTTTTTGACTTCGGCACGATTTTCTTCCTGGTCGCGGCGGTGGTGATCTTCTTCCAGCTGCGCAACGTGCTGGGCCGTCGCACGGGCAACGAGCGGCCGCCCTTCGATCCCTATACGGCCGGGCGCGCCCGCGACAAGGACGCCGCACCGGCGCCCGACAACGTCGTATCGCTGCCGCGCAAGCCCGCTTCCGGCGATCTGCCGCCGCCCGACGCCTATGCGTCGATCGATGCGTTTGCAAAGCCCGACACCGATCTCAACAAAGGCCTGAGGGCGGTCAAGGACGCCGATCAGTCCTTCGAGCCGAAAAGTTTCGTCGAAGGCGCCAAGACCGCCTACGAGATGATCGTGATGGCCTACGCCGACGGCGACCGCAAGACGTTGAAGGCCCTCCTGTCGCGCGAGGTTTACGACGGCTTCGTCCAGGCGATTTCAGAGCGCGAGGCGAAATCGGAAAAGATACAGTCGTCCTTCGTCGGCATCGACAAGGCCGACATCGTCGGCGCCGAGATGAAGGGATCGGAGGCGCATGTCACGCTGCACATCGTCAGCGAACTGATTTCGGCGACTCGCGACAAGGCCGGCACGGTCATCGACGGCGACCCGGAGACGGTGGCGGAGGTGAAGGACGTGTGGACCTTCGCGCGCGACACCCGCTCCAAGGATCCCAACTGGAAGCTTGTCGCCACCGAGGCGGAAGACTAGCTCCAGGCTTGCCAGCGGGCCTGGATGGACGCCGCCATGACGCTCTCGCCGCTGCTCTGCCCCATTTCCTTCGCCGGATTGCCCGGTTGGGTCGGGGACGACCACCGCGAGGCCTTCGCGGCTTTCCGGCGTTCGGCGTTCCGGTTTCCTGAAAAACCCTACCGCACCGGCTCGCTTGGCGTTGACGGCATGGCTTTCGCGGATGCCTATGAGGCGGCACGGGCCGTTCCGGAGCCGAATCGATCCGACGCTCGCGTTTTCTTCGAGCGCTTCTTTGTTCCCATGCATGTAAGCAATGCGGACGGCGCGCCCGGCCTCGTCACCGGCTTCTACGAGCCCGAGGTCGCGGCCTCGCCTGTTCGGACCCCGGACTTTACAGTTCCGCTCCTGTCGCGCCCGGACGACCTTGCCGATATCGACGATGCCAACCGCCCTGTCGGAATGGATCCCTATCTCGCCTTCGCTCGCGCCACGCCGGACGGCCCCGTCGAATATTTCGACCGGGGCGAGATCGAGCGCGGTGCGCTTGCCGGCACGAATCTGGAGATCGCCTGGCTGGCCGACAAGGTGGACGCCTTCTTCATCCACGTCCAGGGCGCGGCACGCCTGCATATGCGCGACGGACGCCTGATGCGCGTCACCTATGCGGCGAAATCCGGCCAGCGTTTCACCGGGCCTGGCCGCATTCTCGCCGATCTCGGAGAAATCCCGCTTGAGAAGGTGACGATGCAGTCGATCCGCGCCTGGTTCCGCGCCCATTCCGGCCGGGTGGACGAGATACTGTGGCGCAACCGCTCCTATATTTTCTTCCGGGAAGCCGAGGTGGATGATCCGTCGCTCGGCCCGGTGGCCGCCGCCAAGGCTCCCCTGACGCCCGGCCGTTCCATCGCCGTCGATCGCCTCCTGCACACCTTTGGCACGCCGTTCTATGTCGACGCGCCGTCGCTCACCGCTTTCGACGGCCGTCCCTTCCGCCGCCTGATGATCGCGCAGGACACCGGGTCGGCGATCGTAGGAGAGGCGCGCGGCGATCTGTTCGCCGGCTCGGGCGACGCGGCAGGCGAGATCGCCGGCGTGGTCCGCAACGAAGCGGATTTTTACGCGCTGGTGCCGCGTGGCCTGATCGGGGGCGGATGATGGGCACGTCACCGCCTGATTTGCCCCGCCGGAGCACCCCCACCCCTAACCCCTTATGGGAAGGGGTTAGGGGTGGGGGTGCTGCTAGCGTGTCTTTGCCTTCGCGTTCCGTTCCGGAGCCGAATCGATGAGTCGCTCCAAAAACCTTTCCGAAGAGGACCGTGTACTCTGGAGTCTGGTGGCGCGCACTGCCACACCGCTGGAGGGCAGGGCGCCGCCCATCCTGCCCGAGGCGGTCGAGGCGCCATCGCAGCCAGCGCCCGAAGCACCGTCGGCGGCGTCATACGTCCCCGCCGCCAAGCCGAAGACGCCTTCCGTGTCGCATGTGCTCGACCGGCCGACGCTCGACAAGCTCGCCAAGGGCCGCATGCCGATCGAGGCCCGCGTCGACCTGCACGGCATGACGCAGGACGAAGCCTATTCTCTGCTCTATTCCTTCCTTCACCGTGCCCATGCCGGCGGCCTTCGTTACGTGATGGTGATCACCGGCAAGGGATCGTCTTCCGGCGGCGACGGCGTGCTGCGGCGTTCGGTGCCCGCCTGGCTGTCTACGCCGGCCTTCAGGCCGCTGGTGTCGAGTCACGACCACGCCGCGCGCCACCACGGCGGCGCCGGCGCGCTCTATGTGCGGCTGCGGCGCGTCCGCACATGACGGCCCTGTCATGAGGAGACGGCCATGAGGAGACGACCGTGACGCCGTTCGGGGAAAGGCTCAGGGTCCTGCGTGCCGAGCGCGGAGTGAGCCAGAAGGAGATGGCGGCTGCCATCGGCGTCAGCCCGGCCTATCTTTCCGCGCTTGAGCATGGCCGTCGCGGCGTGCCGAGCTGGACGCTGATCCAGAAGATGATCGGCTATTTCAACATCATCTGGGACGAGGCGGAGGATTTGCAGCGCCTGGCCGAATCCTCGCATCCCCGCGTCAGGATCGACACGTCCGGCCTCTCGCCGGCGGCGACGGAACTCGCCAATGCGCTCGCCGAGACCATCGATAGGCTCGACGATGCACGTATAGCCGAGATCATGGCTGTGATCCGCGGGCGGTCGACCTAGACTGCCTGCGACGGTAGACCTGCTTCAGTCGGCCGATGAAAGATGCTGGGTCAGCATCAGCCGCAATTCCCCAAGCACCGCCTCGCGCATCCGCTTCTCGCCGCTCATGGTGATGGGAATGCGCATGAGTTGTGGCACGATGACGGCCAGCCGCTCGGCCTTTTCGTCAGGCACCGGAGGCACCGCGCCCGAAAACAGCGCGGCGATCTGCTGACGACGCTGCAGCCGTATGGCTTTGCGCCAGGCGCCGTCTCCCGGCAGGTCGAGCAGCGCCGAATAGGCCGGATGGCGCGCCACGAAATCGCCCAGCGCCGCGAACAACCGGTCGGCGATCATCGATGCTGGCTCGCCCTCGCAGGCGTTGCGCAGGTCGTCCAGCATGGCAGAAAGCTCGTCGGCGTGGTCGGCCAGGATCGCCTGTGCCAGCGCGTCCTTGGTCGGGAAGAAAAGGTAGAGCGTGCCGATCGCAGCTCCCGCTTTCGCCGCGATCTCGGTCATGGTCGTTGCCGCGAATCCCTTTTCGGCGAACAACTCCGCACCCGCCGCTCGGAGTGCGGCGACGCGCGCGCGTCCGCGCTCCTGCCGCGGTGCGCGCGCTTGCGGCTTTTTTGCCCTTGCTTTTTCCGAGGCCATCCTCATATACCGTACCTGAGCCTATCCTCATATATCGGCTGACGTTTTGCCGCGCCAGCTTTTTAAGGCATCTCCATGCACGCCGCCACTCGCGAACTTCGGAGCCATAAATGGATGGTTCTGAGCAACACCACGCTCGGTATGCTCGCCGCCGCGATCAATTCCTCTATCCTGCTGATCAGCCTGCCTGCGGTGTTTCGCGGCATCGGCCTCAAGGCGCTTGACCCCGGCAACATCAACTACCTTCTGTGGGCGATCATCGGCTACATGATCGCGACTGCCGTGCTCGTGGTGGCGTTCGGCCGCCTGGGCGATCAGTTCGGCCGGGCACGCATGTACAATCTCGGCTTCGCCATCTTCACCCTGGCCTCCGTCGCGCTCAGCCTGCTGCCGGGCCAGGGCGATTTCGCCGCCTCCTATCTGGTCACCGTGCGCATTATCCAGGGTATCGGCGGCGCACTGATCATGGCCAATTCCACGGCTTTGCTCACCGATGCGTTCCCCGAGAACGAGCGCGGCTTCGCGCTCGGCATCAACGTCGTCGCGGCGATCGGCGGCCAGTTCGTCGGCCTCCTGATCGGCGGCCTGCTCGCCGACACCAACTGGCGACTGGTGTTCTGGATCAACGTGCCGTTCGGCCTCGTCGGCACGATCTGGTCCTACCTCAAGCTGCACGATGCGCCGGATCGCCGCAAACACACGATCGACTGGGCCGGCAACATCACCTTCGGCGTCGGGCTGGTGGCGATCCTCTCCGCCATCACCTATGGGCTTCAGCCCTATGGCGCACAGACCATGGCCTGGACCAGCCCCAAGGTGCTCGTCCTCTTCGCCGTCGGTATCCTGTGCCTCATCGCCTTCGTCCTGATCGAAGGGCGCGTCGCCAAGCCGATGCTCGACCTGAAACTGTTCCGCATCCCGGCTTTCGCCTGGGGCAACGTCGCCAACCTCGCATCGGGTATCGCGCGCGGCGGGTTGCAGTTCATGCTGATCGTCTGGTTGCAAGGCATCTGGCTGCCGCTGCACGGCTATTCCTTCGAGGAGACGCCGCTATGGTCGGCCATCTTCATGCTGCCGCTCACCGTCGGCTTCCTGATCGCCGGTCCGGTATCGGGCTATCTGTCCGACCGTTTCGGCGAGGTTCCCTTCGCCGTCGGCGGCATGGTCGCGGGCGCTGCGAGCTTCGTGGCGCTGATGCTCCTGCCGGCGGATTTTTCCTACACCGTCTTCGCGGCTCTGCTCTTCCTCAATGGTCTCGGCTCGGGCCTGTTTGTGGCGCCGAACTCGACGCAGATCATGAACTCGGTTCCCGCCGGCGAGCGCGGTCAGGCATCCGGCGTGCGCGCCACCACCACCAATGCCGGGCAGGTGCTGTCGATAGGCCTGTTCTTCTCGCTGATGCTTATCGGCCTCGCCGAATCGCTGCCGCATGCAATGGAAAGCGGGCTGGTCGGCGAACAGGTGCCGGCCGCGGTCGCGCATCAGATCGCCAACCTGCCGCCGGTGGCGAGCCTGTTCGCCGCCTTTCTCGGCTACAATCCGATGGGCGAGCTGATCCCGCCGGACGTGCTGGCGGCGCTGCCGGCGCAGAATGTCGCGACGCTGACCGGTCACGAATTCTTCCCCGGCCTGATGGCGGAGCCGTTCAAGCACGGCCTGCTGTTCGCCTTCACCTTCTCGGCGCTGCTCTATCTCCTGGCCGCCTTCGCCTCATGGCGCGGCGGCGCGGATGCGCGCAGGAAAACGACGGACGCCGAGCCCGGGCAGACATTCGCGACGCGCGGGGCGTAAGGATCAGGCCGCCTCGCGCACCTGATAGTCCTTGAGCGTGGCGAAGCGGATCGCCTTCCAGCGCTCGGCCTCGTAGTTCAGCGAGAACTCGTGCTGCGCGAGGAAGACGGGATCGCCATCGAGGTCACGGGCGATGTCGCCGCGATGCACCTCGACGAAGCGCGACAGATCGGCCTTGTCGTCGGCCGAAATCCAGCGGCAGACCGAGAAGCGCGACATCTCGAAATCGACCGGCAGGTTGTATTCGACGTTGAGGCGCTCCTTGAGCACGTCGAGTTGCAGCGCGCCGACCACGCCAACGATGGCAGGCGAACCGTCCTCCGGCGAGAAGAGCTGCACCACGCCTTCCTCGGCCATCTGCTGCAGCGCTTCCTTCAGTTTCTTGGCTTTCATGGCGTCGCCGAGGCGGACGCGGCGCAGGATTTCCGGCGCGAAGTTCGGCACGCCGCGGAACAGGATCTCCTCGCCCTCGGTCAGCGTGTCGCCGATGCGCAGCGTGCCATGGTTGGGAATGCCGACCACGTCGCCGGCATAGGCCTCGTCGGCGGTGATGCGCGAGCGCGCGAAGAAGAACTGCGGCGCCGTCAGCGACATCGGCTTGCCGGTGCGTACGAGCTTGGCCTTCATGCCGCGCTGGAGCGTGCCCGAGCAGACCCGCACGAAGGCGATGCGGTCGCGGTGGTTGGGGTCCATGTTGGCCTGGATCTTGAAGACGAACGACGTCATCTTCTCCTCGGTGGCATGGATGGTGCGGCTGTCGCCCTCCTGGTCGCGCGGCGGCGGTCCGAAGGCGCCGAGCGCGTCGATCAGGTCGCGCACGCCGAAATTGCGCAGCGCCGAACCGAAATAGACCGGGGTCAGGTGTCCTTCGAGAAAGGCGGCGCGGTCGAACGGGCGGCAGGCCTCGCGCGCCAATTCCAGCTCCTCGATGAAGGTGGCGCGCTCGTTCTCCGGCAGGAGCCCGGCCACCTGCTCCGACTGCGGTCCGTTGACCTTGGTGCGCTCCACCTCGTCGTCGGACCGGCGGATCGCATTCTCGGCCAGATGGTATGTACCTGAAAAGGTCTTGCCCTGCCCGATCGGCCAGGTCACCGGCGCGGTGTCGAGCGCCAGCTTCTCCTCGATCTCGTCGAGGATCTCGAACGGATTGCGTGCCTCGCGGTCCATCTTGTTGACGAAGGTGACGATCGGGATGTCGCGCAGCCGGCAGACCTCGAACAGCTTCAGCGTGCGCGGCTCGATGCCCTTGGCGGCGTCCAGCACCATGACGGCCGAATCGACCGCCGAGAGCGTGCGGTAGGTGTCGTCGGCGAAGTCCTCGTGACCGGGCGTGTCGAGCAGGTTGAAGACGTTGTCGCCATATTCGAAGGTCATCACCGAGGTGACGACCGAGATGCCGCGCTCGCGCTCGATCTTCATCCAGTCGGAACGGGTCTGGATGCGGTCCTTTTTCGCCTTCACCTCGCCGGCGAGCTGGATGGCGCCGCCGAACAGCAGCAGCTTCTCCGTCAGCGTCGTCTTGCCGGCGTCCGGATGGGCGATGATCGCGAAGGTGCGGCGGCGCGCGACCGCTTTTGTGATGTCTTCGGCCAAGATGAGAATTCCGTTCGAACAGCGCGCGCTTATAGCTGCGGCGCGGCAACCTGTCGATGTCTTTGGTCCGGAGCGGAAACCCGATCGACCCGGCGCGCGCCAGCAGTCGCCATTGCCGTTCCGTTTGGCTAAGACATATTCATGGCAGCGAAGAAAATCATCGTCGTCGGCGCCGGCATCATCGGTGCCTCCATTGCATGGCATCTCGCGAAGGCCGGCGCTAAGGTCACCTTGCTGAGCGAAGGCGAGCCGGGCGGCGTCGCTACGCCGAACACGTTCGCCTGGATCAATGCGAGCTGGGGCAATCCGCGCGCCTATTTCCGACTGCGGACCCGCTCCATGCGCGAGTGGAGCCGGCTGGCGAAGGATTTGCCCGGCCTGCCGCTTGCCTGGACCGGTGGGCTGCTGTGGGACATGCCGAAAGCCGGGCTCGAAGCGTACTGCGCCGAGCATATGGCTTGGGGCTATGACATCCGGATGGTCGGGCCGGACGAGATGCGTCGCATCGAGCCGAATCTCGCCGGTGTGCCGGCGCTTGCCGTCCACGCCGCCGGGGAGGGCGCGGTCGAGCCGGTCCCGGCCGTCAGGGCGCTGATCGCCGATGCCGAACGGCTGGGTGCGGCGGTGCGCACCGGCGTCCACGTCATCGGGCTCACCAAGACCGGTGGCGGTATCGCCGGCGTCGAAACGGCGGCCGGTCCGCTTGTCGCCGACGAGGTGGTGGTCGCCGCGGGCGCCGCGACGCCGGCAATCGCCGCGATGGCGGGCGTCGAGATCCCGCTGGAGACGCCGCCTGGCCTCATCGTCCACTCGAAGCCGCATGGCAGGCTGCTCAACGGCCTCGTCATGGCCGACCGCCTGCATATGCGCCAGACGCAAGAGGGGCGCATCATCGCCGGCTCGGATTTCGGGGGCAGCGACCCGGGGTCCGACCCGCATGCGGCGGCGCGCGATCTGTTCGCGACGTTGCAGGCAAGCCTGCGCGGCGGCGTCCGGCTCGAGTTCGATTTCCACACCGTTGGCTATCGGCCCACGCCGACTGACGGATTTCCGATCGTCGGTCGGGCGGAGGATATGGCCGGCCTCTATCTCGCCGTCATGCACTCCGGCATGACGCTGGCGCCGGCCGTGGGCCTGTTCGCGTCGGGAGAACTCCTGAAGGGCGAGGAAGAGCCGTTGCTCGCGCCCTATCGCCTGGCCCGGTTCAGGCACTGAGCGCTGGCCGCTCAGGCGTTGCGTCGAACGCCGGCGCGAACGGGCGAACGGCCATACCCTGTCGGCTCAACGTCACGAAGCTCGATGGCGGGATGGCCTGCCAGTCGCAGCCTTCCCTGTCGAATGGTTCGGAAACCAGGCAGAGGCCGTCCGGTAGCGCCGAGGCATAGAGGGTCGGTGCGGCGGCATGGGTGGTGTAGCGTACGGCATGAAGCGCCGAACCATCGGCCAGCGCCGCCGTCAGTTTGAGCGACGGCTCGATGCCGGCGCGTCGCTGCGCGGCGATTACCCGGCTGGCGGCACGCTCCATCGCGCCGTATGGATCGCTTTCCAGTCCTTCATGCACCATGGTCAGGAAAAGCAGCTCCGAATCGGTCGTGCCTTCGAGCCGGTCGTAGAGATCGTCCGTCAGCGCGGCCTCCAGCGCGCGCCTGATCTTCTCGAAGCCGCCGATTTGCCCGTTGTGCATGAAGGCGAAGCGGCCGAGCACGAAGGGATGGCAATTCATGCGGCTGGTGGCGCCGCCGGTCGAGGCGCGCACGTGCGCAAGGAACAGGGGCGACCGGATCTGACGGCACAGGCTTTTTAGGTTTGGATCCGACCAGGCCGGCAATATGTCGCGATAAAGGCCGGGTTCCCCGCGCTCGCCATACCAGGCGACGCCGAAGCCGTCGCCATTGGTCGGCGTCTTCGCCTCCAGCGCATGGTGGCTCTGCTCGATCAGCGAATGGCAGGGCGCGGTGACGAGGGTCTCGAGGAAAACCGGCTCGCCTATATAGGCCGCCCATCGGCACATCGTGGTCGTCTCCGCACTGTCGCTGGCGCACAAATCTCCATGATTATGGGTAAAAAAGGGTGAACGGCGCCGTTGCCCGGCGCTTTGCTCCCAAGTCCGTCCTGTCTCTTATAAGTCCCGGCCGGAAAAACCGTTGAAAGCGGGTAAGGGAGATTGACCTCGGCGTCCGGACGTCCGATAGGATCGCGCCATGCCGTCTTCCTCGCAAAATCCTTCCGTCATCGGGCCGGTCGTCGGTTTCGTGCGTCTTCCGCATGGCGAAAATCTGCCGCTGCCCGCCTATGAAAGCGCCGGCGCCGCCGGCATGGACCTGCGCGCCGCCGTTCCCGAGGACCGGCCGCTGCTCATCCTGCCCGGCCGCCGGGCGCTGGCGCCGACCGGATTGGTCATGGAGATACCCGAAGGCATGGAAGGCCAGGTGCGGCCGCGCTCCGGGCTTGCCTTCAAGCACGGCGTCACCTGTCTCAACACGCCGGGCACGGTCGACAGCGACTATCGCGGCGAGGTCAAGGTGCTGCTGGTGAATCTCGGCGACGAGGATTTCGTTGTCACCCGCGGCATGCGCATTGCCCAGATCGTCTTCGCGCCAGTGGTGCAGGTGAGGAGCGAGGAGCGCAGCCTGGCCGGGGCTACGGATCGCGGAGCCGGCGGTTTCGGCTCGACGGGCACCGCGTGACCGCCGCGCCGGTGCGGACGCCTGGCCTCGTCATCTTCGACTGTGACGGCGTGCTGGTCGATACCGAGAACATCGCCAACGAGCGGCTGGCGGCTTGGCTGACCGAAGCCGGACACCCGGTGACGTTCGAGCACTGCCGCCGGCATTTTTCAGGGCGCAGCATGGTGGCGGTGCAGCAGGAGGTCGAGGCGGCCGGCGTGAGCCTCGGCGCTGACTTCGTCGAGCGGTGGAATGCCGGGCTGCCGGACCTCTTTGCCGGCCGCGTCGAGATGGTTCCCCATGTCGATACCTTTGTCGGCTCGGTCCGTGACGCCGGGATTCCCTACTGCGTGGCCTCCTCGGCACGCGTGGCGAAGATGCACATCACGCTGGGCGCAACTGGCCTGCTGCCGTTGTTCGAGCATGGCCTGTTCTCCGCCACCATGGTCGGCCGGGCCAAGCCGTTTCCGGATCTGTTTCTCCATGCCGCTGAGCAGATGGGCGTTTCGCCGGCCGATTGCGTCGTCGTGGAGGACAGCGTCGCCGGCACCCAGGCCGGAATCGCGGCGGGCATGCGTGTGTTCTCCTATTGCGGCGATCCGCATACCGACCGGCAGGGCCTCGAACGGGCCGGCGGCATCCTGTTCGACGACATGCGCGCGCTCGCGGCGCTCGTTCCGATCGCGCCGCGCGTCGGCTGACAAGGGCGCCGTCGCCCTCGCATGAGGGTTCTGGTGATGATGCCGCAATGGCAACGCGCAGGCGGCGCGCTCTATGGGGACGTAGTCGTCCACCTTACCATCCCGCGGGCGGGCGTTCGGGGCGCTCCTGTGCGACGGCCGCGTCCAACAGGCCCATGTCGCGCAGCAGATGCGGCGACACCCGTCTCGGATCGAGACGGGTCACTTTGTCTTTCGGTGGATCGAGCAGGCGATCCAGCAGCCGGGCGAACCAGGAGCGGCGCGTCTCGAAAGCCGGTCCGGTCTGTGCCGTGGTCATGATCGTCAACCTCCTCTATGCTGGGTAGGATTGATGGGTCGACGGGATATTTCGTCTCGAAACGCCGGCTTTTCCAATCAAACGTCGATCATGATCCATAAGGTGTGCTTATGCCTGATCTCAGTCCGCCGCGAACCTCCGCCCTGCCGCCGCTCGCGGCGATCAGGGTGTTCGAGGCCGCCGCTCGGCATCTGTCCTTCACCGCCGCCGCGACCGAACTCGGCATGACGCAGGCTGCGGTCAGCTATCAGATCAAGGTGCTGGAGGAGCGCGTCGGCGCGCCGCTGTTTCTGCGTAAGCCACGCCAGGTGGAACTGACCGAGGCGGGGCAGCGGCTGGCGCCGAAGGTCGCCGAGGCCTTCACGCTGCTCATCGAAACCTATGGCGCGGCGCGCAGCGGGGCCGGCGGCGTGCTGACGGTCTCGACCCTCCTGACCTTCGCGGCGAACTGGCTGGCCCAGCATCTCGGCCTATTCCAGCTCGCGCATCCCGCGCTCGCGGTGCGCGTCGACACGTCCAACCGCGTCGTCGATTTCGCGCGCGAGGATATCGATATCGCCATCCGCTCCGGCGGCGGCAAATGGCCCGGCATGGAGGCGCACATGCTGTTCCGCGCCGATTTCACGCCCGTGCTCAGCCCGGCGCTCGCCGCCAGCATCGGCGGCGTGAAGGAACCGGCCGATCTGTTGAGATTGCCGATCCTCGATCCCGGCGACATTTGGTGGAAACAGTGGTTCGAGGCCGCCGGCGTCAACGCCGACGGCCTGGCCGAGCGGCCCGGCACGTCCATGGGCGCCCAGGCTTACGAGGCCAATGCGGCGATCGCCGGCCAAGGCGTGGCGATCGTGACGCGGGCCTTGTTCAAGGTCGAGCTCGGCGATGGCCGGCTGATCCAGCCCTTCGACCTGGTCGGCGACGACGGTCACGCCTATTGGCTGGTCTACCCGACGGCACGGCGCAATGTTCCCAAGATCCGCGTCTTCCGCGAATGGATCCTGGCCGAGGTGAAAAGCTCGCTCGGCGGTTAGGGTTCCGGCCCGACGACCGCGCCCGAGTCGCATCGTCGCTGATATTCGCCATTTCCTGCCTGTTCTGTGCGTGTCGATTCCGGCGGATGCGAAGCTGCGATCCGTTCCCACGTGCAATTTGCGGGCGCACGTCGTCATTTCTGCTGCAGTGCAGCAACGAAAGCGGCTTGACATAATTCACGGCAAGTGAGTAATTGCTCATCACCAAAGCAAATGCTCAACTTGGTCTTGGGAGGACTTCGATGAAATTCCACACGCTCGTATTGGGCCTGTGCGCAAGCGCTCTCGCGTTCGCCGCGCATGCCGAATCCATCACCATCGCCACCGTCAATAATGGCGACATGGTCCGCATGCAGAAGCTGACGGACGACTTCACCAAGAAGAATCCGGATATCCAGTTGAACTGGGTGACCCTTGAAGAGAACGTGCTGCGCGAGCGCGTCACCACCGACATCGCCACCAAGGGCGGCCAGTACGATGTCATCACCATCGGCAACTACGAGGTTCCGATCTGGGCCAAGCAGAACTGGCTCCTCGCGCTCGACAATCTGGGGTCCGACTACGACGTCGACGACCTGCTGCCTGCGATCCGCGGCGGCCTGTCGGTCGACGGCAAGCTCTATGCCGCGCCCTTCTACGGCGAATCCGCGATGATCATGTATCGCACCGACCTGTTCGAGAAGGCGGGCCTGAAGATGCCCGATTCCCCGACCTGGGAGTTCATCGGCGACGCCGCCCGCAAGATCACCGACCGGTCCGCCGGTGTCAGCGGCATCTGCCTGCGCGGCAAGGCAGGCTGGGGCGAGAACATGGCCTTCCTGACGGCGCTGGACAATTCCTTCGGCGGTCGCTGGTTCGACGAGAACTGGAAGCCGCAGTTCGACCAGCCGGAATGGAAGGACTCCTTGCAGTTCTACGTCGATCTGATGAAGGATGCCGGCCCCGAGGGCGCCTCCTCCAACGGCTTCAACGAGAACCTGACGCTGTTCCAGCAGGGTAAGTGCGGCATGTGGATCGACGCCACGGTCGCAGCCTCCTTCGTCTCCGATCCGAAGAATTCCACCGTGGCCGACAAGGTCGGCTTCGCCATCTTCCCGAGCAAGGAAGGCGTGAACAACCACGGCAACTGGCTGTGGTCCTGGAACCTGGCGATCCCGGCGTCCTCGCAGAAGGCGGAAGCTGCGGAGAAGTTCGTGTCCTGGGCGACCAGCAAGGGCTATACCGAGCTCGTGGCTTCCAAGGAGGGCTGGGCCGCGGCCCCTCCCGGAACCCGCACCTCGCTCTACACCAATCCCGAGTACCAGAAGGCCGCACCTTTCGCCAAGCCGACGCTGGCGGCCATGCAGGCAGCCGACATCACCAAGCCGAGCGTGAAGCCGGTGCCGTATACCGGCGGCCAGTTCGTCGCCATTCCCGAGTTCCAGGGCCTCGGCACCACTGTCGGCCAGCTCTTCTCGGCGGCGCTCGCCGGTCAGATGAGCGTCGACGACGCGCTCAAGCAGGCGCAGGACGCCGCCAACTCGACGATGCAGGAAGGCGGATATCTCCAATAAGGCAACCTCCCGGTGCCTTGGCCGTCCGGATCCCAGTCCGGGCGGCCACCTTCAGACTTCTGAGACCGATTGAAGGACAATCCGTTCGGCCGTTCGATAGGGAGTGACTGCCATGGCGACGAGGCAGACCAGTTCGCTTGCGCGCTTCATGATGGCGCCTTCCGTCATCCTGCTGCTTGTGTGGATGATCGTGCCGCTGGCGATGACGCTGTGGTATTCGTTCCAGCAGAAGAATCCGCTGAACCCGATCCGTGACGGCTTCATCGGCTTCGCCAACTACGCGCTGTTCTTCCACAATCCCGCTTTCATCACCGCGATCCTCAACACGCTGATCATCGTCGTGGCGGTGCTGGCCATCACCATCGTCGGCGGAATCCTTCTGGCGCTGCTGCTCGACCAGCCCATGTGGGGCCAGGGCATCGTGCGCATCCTGGTCATCTCACCCTTCTTCGTCATGCCGCCGGTCGCGGCGCTGGTGTGGAAGAACATGATCATGCACCCCGGCTACGGCGTCTTCGCCGACATAGCGCGATTCTTCGGCGCCCGGCCGATCGATTGGTTCGCCGACCTGCCGCTCACCTCCATCATCATCATCGTCGCCTGGCAGTGGCTGCCCTTCGCAACGCTGATCCTGCTCACCTCGCTGCAGTCGCTCGACGGCGAGCAGAAGGAGGCGGCGGAGATGGACGGTGCCGGCTTCCTCGCCCGCTTCTGGTATCTGACGCTGCCGCATCTGTCGCGCGCGATCACCGTGGTGGTGCTGATCCAGACGATCTTCCTTCTGTCGGTCTATGCCGAGATCCTCGTCACGACCAATGGCGGACCGGGCTACGCGTCCACCAACCTGCCTTTCCTCGTCTACCAGAAGGCCCTGCTCGAATTCAAAATCGGCCAGGCGTCCGCCGGCGGCATCATCGCGGTCATCCTCGCCAACATCGTTGCCTTCTTCGCCATGCGCGCGGTCGGCAAGAATCTGGACAAGTAGGGAGGCAGACATGGCGCGCACCGTTACCAACAGGCACAAGACAGTCGCGACGATAGCGGCCTGGATCGTCGCCCTGCTGATCTTCTTTCCGATCCTCTACACGATCATCACCTCCTTCAAGACGGAGCAGGAGGCGATCCAGGGCTTCAGCCTGATCCCCTCGGGGACGCTGCAGAGCTACGCCGACGTCCAGTCGCAGAGCGGCTATTTCAAGTTCTTCCTGAACTCCGTCATCCTGTCGGTCGGATCCACCATCCTCGCCCTGATCGTGGCGATCCCGGCGGCATGGTCGATGGCGTTCTCGCCGACCCGGCGCACCAAGGACATTCTCATGTGGATGCTGTCCACCAAGATGATGCCGGCGGTCGCGGTGCTGTTTCCGATCTACATCATCTTCCGCGACTGGGGCTTGCTCGACAGCCGCATCGGGCTGACGATCATGCTGATGCTCATCAACCTGCCGATCGTGGTGTGGATGCTCTACACCTACTTCCGCGAGATTCCCGGCGAGATCCTGGAGGCGGCGCGCATGGACGGCGCCACGCTGTGGGGCGAGATCGTCTATGTGCTCACCCCGATGGCGGTTCCAGGCATCGCCTCGACCATGCTGCTCAACATCATCCTCGCCTGGAACGAGGCGTTCTGGACCATCCGCCTGACCACCATCAACGCGGCGCCGCTGACCGCCTTCATCACCGCCTTCTCCAGCCCGCAGGGGCTGTTCTGGGCCAAGCTTTCCGCCGCCTCGACTCTGGCCATAGCACCGATCCTCATCATGGGCTGGTTCAGCCAGAAGCAACTGGTGCGCGGCCTGACCTTCGGCGCGGTCAAGTGATTGGCGGCGCGGTGCAATAGCGTGCGAAACGCCGGGGCGCGAAGCCCCCGGCAGCAGCGATTTTCCGGGAGGGAATCATGGGCAACATCGTCCTGAAAAACGTTCACAAGTCGTTCGGCGCGACGACCATCATTCCTGATATCGACCTCGATATCGCCGATGGCGAGTTCGTGGTCTTCGTCGGCCCGTCCGGCTGCGGCAAGTCGACCCTGCTGCGCCTGATCGCGGGGCTGGAGGATCTGACCAGTGGCACGATCATGATCGACGGCCGCGACGTCACCAACGAGGCGCCGGCGAAGCGCAAGCTCGCGATGGTGTTCCAGTCCTATGCGCTCTATCCGCACATGACGGTGGCCAGGAACATCGCCTTCCCGCTCAAGATGGCCGGCGAAAAGCAGGAGGTGATCGATCAGAAGGTGAAGGACGCTGCCCGCGTGCTCAACCTGACCAACTATCTCGAGCGCCGGCCGGGCCAGCTCTCCGGCGGCCAGCGCCAGCGCGTCGCCATCGGCCGCGCCATCGTGCGCCAGCCGAGCGCCTTCCTGTTCGACGAGCCGCTGTCGAACCTCGACGCGGCGCTGCGCGGCACCATGCGACTGGAGATTTCCGAGCTGCACCAGCAGCTCAAGACGACGATGGTCTACGTCACTCACGACCAGGTCGAGGCGATGACCATGGCCGACAAGATCGTGGTGCTCAACGCCGGCAACATCGAGCAGGTCGGTTCGCCGCTGGAGCTTTACCGCAGCCCCAGAAACCTGTTCGTCGCCGGCTTCATCGGCTCGCCGCGCATGAATTTCATCGACGGCGAGCCGGCGCGGAAGCGCGACGCCGCGCGGATCGGCGTCCGCCCGGAACATATCGCCATCTCCACCACTGCCGGTGAATGGAAGGGCGTCGTCGGTGTCGCCGAGCATCTCGGCTCCGACACGTTCCTTCACATTCATACCGACGACCAGGGAACCATCAATGTGCGTGTCGACGGCGAGCTCGCCGTCGCCGAGGGGGACACCGTCTACCTGACGCCCGATGCCAAGCGGCTCCACCGCTTCGACGAACAGGGCAAGGCGCTCCGGTAGGGTCGCCATGCAGCCGCAAGGCAGATCGGCTCCGGTCGCCGGTCTAGAACCCGGTTCCGCCTCTCGCCGGCGGCAGGTCGGGCAAGGGCCGAATATGGGAGTGCCCGAAGCAATGACGGCGGCCAATGGATGGGCCGAAGCGGGACGGCCGCCTCGTCTTCTCCAGTTCATGGTGAGGCTGGAAACGGGTGCCGCAGTAACCCGAAAGGTGAATGGGAAGGCATGTCGAAAATGACCACGAAACTCTCGCTATCCAGCCTGCCTTCCCTGCCCTCCCAGGTGGCCAGGCCGAAATACGAGCGTGCGGCGCTCAAGGGCGGCATCGTTCATTTCGGTGTCGGCAACTTCCACCGTGCCCACCAGGCGGTCTATCTTGACGACCTGTTCAATCTCGGCCTCGGCCATGACTGGGCGCTGGTCGGCGCCGGCGTTTTCGAGGGCGAGAAGAAGGGCCGTGCTGCCCTTGAGGCGCAGGACTGGCTGACCACCGTCGTCGAGCAGGACGAAGGCCACATGGCCGCGCGCGTCACCGGATCGATAGTGGATTTCGTCACGCCGGGCGATGCCGCGGCCATCATCGACAGGCTGGCCGATCCGGACATCAAGATCGTTTCGATGACCATCACCGAGGGCGGTTATTTCATCGATCCGGCGTCGGGCCATTTCAATCCGGCGCATCCCGAGATCGTCGCGGACGCGCAAAACATCGCCACGCCGAAGACCGTGTTCGGCCTGATTCTGGCGGGCCTGATGCGCCGGCGCGCCGATGGCATCGTTCCTTTCACCGTCATGTCCTGCGACAACATCCCGCATAACGGCCGCGTCACCGCAGAGGCGATCGGTGGCCTGGCCGAGCTTGTCGACGAGGATCTCGCCGTCTGGGTGCGTGACAAGGTGGCCTTCCCGAACTCGATGGTCGATCGCATCACGCCGGCCACCAGCGAGCGCGAGCGCAAAATCCTCGCCGCCGACTTCGGCGTCGAGGACGCCTGGCCGGTCTTCTGCGAGCCCTTCCGGCAATGGGTGCTGGAAGACCGTTTCACCGACGGCCGGCCGCCGCTGGAAAAGGTCGGCGTTCAGTTCGTCGAAGACGTCTCGCCCTGGGAGCTGATGAAGATCCGCATCCTCAACGGCGGCCATGCCGTCATCGCCTATCCGGCCGGCTTGATGGACATCCATTTCGTCCACGAAGCGATGCAGGAGCCACTGGTGCGCGCCTTCCTGGAAAAGGTCGAGCGTGAGGAGATCATTCCAGTGGTGCCGCCTGTGCCGAACACAAGCCTGGAGGATTATTTCAGGCTCATCGACCAGCGCTTCTCAAACCCAAGGATCGGCGACACGGTGCGCCGGCTCTGCCTCGACGGCTCCAACCGCCAGCCGAAATTCATCATCCCCACCATCGCGGATCGGCTGAAGGCGGGGAAGGACGCGATCGGGCTTGCGCTGGAATCAGCGCTTTGGTGCCGCTACTGCTTCGGCACCACGGATTCGGGCGCCGTGATCGAGTCGAACGATCCGAACTGGGACCGCATGCAGGCGACCGCCGCCAAGGCAAAGGACGATCCCGCCGCCTGGCTCGCCATGGAGGATATCTACGGCGAAGTCGGCCGTTCGCCGGCATTCGTCGAGTCCTTCTCCCATGCGCTGCGTGTCCTGTGGGCGCACGGTGCGCGCGAGACGCTGACGCGTTATCTCGCCGGCAGGCTTTGAGCGCGGCGATTTGCCGTGAGCCCCGATCTTCTGATCTTCGACTGCGACGGCGTGTTGGTCGATTCCGAGGCGCTGTCGATCGGCGCGCTCCTGGCGATGATCGGCCGCGCCGGCGGTGCCGTGGCCGAGGACGTAGCCCACGAGCGCTTCCTCGGGCGCAGTATCGCCAGCGTCCGTGAAATCCTCGCCGCGGAGTTCGGGCTCGCCCTGTCCGAAGCCGACCTGACCGGCATGCGCGTCGACCTGATGCGCCGCTTTCGTGAACAACTGCGGCCGATGCCGGGTCTCGCCGAATCACTCGCCGCAATCCCGTGCCGGCGTTGCGTTGCGTCGTCCGGTTCGCCTGACCGGATCCGCTATGCGCTGGAAGTCACCGGGCTCCTGCCGTTCTTCGAGCCGCATCTGTTCAGCGCCGGCATGGTGGAGCGGGGGAAGCCGGCGCCGGACGTTTTCCTCCATGCCGCCCGTGTCATGGGCGTCGCCCCCGAAAACTGCCTCGTCATTGAGGACAGCCCGGCCGGCGTGACTGCCGCGCGCGCGGCCGGCATGAGGGTCTTCGGTTTCACGGGCGGCTCGCATGCCTCGGGCGCGCCCTTTCGCGAACGGCTTGCGTCGAGTGGCCCTGACCTTATATTCGCCGACATGCTGCACCTGCCACGGCTGGTCGCGGCATTGGGAGCGAGAGAACAGGCATCTTGAACCAAACCTATGTTTGTGCGGTCGATGTCGGCACGGGAAGTGCCCGCGCCGGCATACTCGATCCGGCCGGCCGCCTGCTCGGCCGCGCGCATCGTCCGATCCTGCTGAACCAGCCGCGGCCGAATCACGCCGAACATGATTCGGAAAATATCTGGGCGGCCGTCTGCGCTGCGGTGCGGGACGCGCTTGCCGTGGCCAAGGTCCCGCCGGGCTCGGTGGCGGGCATCTCCTTCGATGCGACCTGTTCCCTGGTCGCGCGTGACGCCGAAGGCGGGCAGGTTAGCGTGTCGACCACCGGCGAGAGACGCTGGGACACCGTCGTCTGGCTCGACCATCGCGCGCTCGCCCAGGCCGACGAGTGCACCGCCACCGGCCATGCCGTGCTCGATTATATCGGCGGCGTCATGTCGCCGGAGATGCAGACGCCGAAGCTCATGTGGCTGAAGCGCAACCTCCCCGAAAGCTGGCGCGCGGCCGCTCATCTGTTCGATCTTGCCGATTTCCTCACCTGGAAGGCGTCGGGGTCGCTGGCGCGCTCGCAATGCACGCTGACCGCCAAGTGGACTTATCTTGCGCATGAGCGTGACGGCTGGCGGCGCGACTTCTTCGAGCGCGTCGGCCTTGACGACCTGTTCGACCGCGCCGCTCTGCCGGCCAGGGCAAGCCCTGTCGGCGCAGATCTCGGCCCGCTTCTGCCGGAGGCGGCGGAGGCCCTCGGGCTGACGACGGGCTGCCGCGTCGGCGCCGGCCTGATCGACGCCTACGCCGGTGCGCTGGGCGTTCTGGGCGCCTTCGCCGGCGATGTCGCCAGCATCAGCCGTCACTTGGCTCTGATCGCAGGCACATCGAGCTGCGTCATGGCGATGTCGCCCGACCCGCAGCCTTTCGCGGGCGTCTGGGGTCCCTATTTCGGCGTCGCGCTGCCCGGCTTGTGGCTGTCGGAGGGAGGCCAGTCGGCGACCGGCGCGCTGCTCGATCACATCATTCGCGTGCACGCCGCCGGCGGCGAGCCCGATGCCGCCATGCACGCCCACATCGCGGCGCGGATCGGCGAACTGCGTGCGGCCGAAGGTGACGGTTTCGCGGCGAGGCTGCATGTTCTGCCGGATTTCCACGGCAACCGCTCGCCGTTCGCCGATCCGCACGCCGTCGGCGTCGTCAGCGGGCTGACGCTCGATTCCTCTTTCGACAGCCTGTGCAGGCTCTACTGGCGAACGGCGGTGGCCATCGCGCTCGGCGTGCGCCATGTCCTCGAGGCGCTGAACGAGAACGGCTACGTGATCGACACGCTCCATATCACCGGCGGCCATACCCGCAATCCGCTTCTGATGGAGCTTTACGCCGATGCGACGGGCTGCGCCGTCGTCGAGCCGCTGACCGACGAGGCGGTGCTGCTCGGCACCGGCATGGTCGCGGCCACGGCCGCAGGCCTGTTCCCCGGCCTCGACGCCGCCTGCGCCGCTATGCGGCAGGATGGCCGGACGCGTCGGCCCGACCCTGCCGCCGCCGCCGGTTTCGACCGCGACTACCGGGTGTTCCTGGAAATGCACCGGCATCGCAAGGCGCTCGATGCCATTGCCTGACGGGCGGTCGGCCCGTTACCTCTACGCCACGCTCCGGCATAAAGCGCGTTAACCAAATGGACGGCGGGACCGCGCTAGGCTAGGGTCCCTCGTCTCACGCAACGCCTGTCAGCCAGTGTCAGCCCTTCCCGCGCCTTTCCGCTCCTTCCTTGCCGTCCTCGCTTTGGTCGTCTTCGCGGCCGGCTGCACCACGGCGCCGCCCGCCGACGTGCTGGCTGTGCCGGCGGCGCCGCAGAAATACGCCGCCATCGTCGTTGACGCGCGCACCGGCAAGCAACTCTTCGAGGTCAATTCGACGGCGCCGCGCTATCCGGCCTCGCTGACCAAGATGATGACTCTCTATCTGCTGTTCGAAGCGCTTGATTCCGGCCGCGTCACCAAGGACACGCAGATTCCGGTGTCCGCCCATGCCGCGTCGCAGCCGCCGACCAAGCTGCGCTTCCGGCCCGGCGAGACGATCGACGTTGATTCGGCCATCCGCGCGCTGACCGTGAAGTCGGCGAACGACGTCGCCGTGGCGATCGGCGAGTATCTCGGCGGCAGCGAGGAGCAGTTCGCCGTCATGATGACGGCCAAGGCGCGCCGGATCGGCATGCGCAACACCGTCTTCCGCAATGCTTCGGGTCTGCCGGATGACGGTCTGGTCCAGCACACCACGGCGCGCGACATGGCCGTGCTCGGCATGGCGCTGCGCCAGCGCTTCCCGCAATATTATTACTATTTCTCCGCCAAAGATTTCATGTTCCGCGGCAGGCTGGTGAAAGGCCACAACGACATGCTCGGCCGCGTGCCCGGCGTCGACGGCATCAAGACCGGCTATATCCGCGCCTCCGGTTTCAACATCGTCACCTCCTACAGCCTGAATGGCCGCCAGATCGTCGTCGTCGTGATGGGCGCCGACAGCGCCCGCCAGCGCAACGCCCACGCCGAGGCACTGCTGCGGCGCGCGCTGTCGTCTTCGCCGGGCGATCCCCGTCTGGTTTTCGCCGACCAACCGACAGAGCCGACAGAGTCGCTCCCGGGTCTTTGATCGTTTTTCATCGGGGCACGGCTCGCGACATGGTGATCGGCGCGTGAGACCTACCATGCTGGTTCCCGCGCCTTCCCTGCTCTAAATGAACTTCGGCTTGGAGTTGCAGGAACCGCACGACATGGTTGCATCGACGGAAGCGCCTGGCGCACCGGGGATAGACCCCCGCTGGACGTCGAGCGCCAAGACGGGTGTCGGCACGGCGCTGACGCGCGAAAGCCCCGTCTGGTTCACGCTCAGCCACGGCATCCTCAACGAAGTCTACTATCCCGACCTCGACTGCGCCTGCATCCGCGATTTCGGCCTGATCGTCACCGGGCCGAAAGACTATTTCGCCGAGGAAAAGCGTCATGCCGGCCATGCCATCGAACCCTTCGAGACAGGAGTCCCGGCCTATCGGCTGGCCAACACCGCGCTCGACGGATGCTGGCGCATCGACAAGCGGGTCCTGTCGGATCCGGCCCGGCCCGTCGTCCTGCAGGAGATATGCTTCTCGGCCTTGAAGGGCGACTCCGGCGACTACCGGGTCTATGCACTGCTGGCGCCGCATCTGGTCAATGCCGGAAAGCACAACGACGCCTGGATCGGCGAGCATGCCGGCCGCACGATCCTGTTCGCCGCAGGCCGCGGCACGGTGCTGGCGCTCGCTTCCTCCCTGCCCTGGCGCGTCTGCTCGGCTGGTTATGTCGGCGTCTCGGACGGCTGGCAGCAGCTTTACCACGAGGGCCGCCTTGATCGCGGCTGGCGGCGCGCGGGCGACGGCAACGTCGCGCTGACCGGCGAGATCGGCTTTTCGGAAGGTGTCGGCACGGCGCTGCTGGCGCTCGGCTTCGGCGACGACGCCGGCAAGGCAGCGGACGCGGCGCTGGCCAGTCTCGACGCCGGTTTCGAAGGGGCGTCCCAGCGCTATCTGCGCGGCTGGCGGAACTGGCAGAAGCGCCTCGCGCCGCTGGACGAGGTCGGCGCGCCGGGTGCCTATCGCGTCTCCATGGCGGTGCTCGCCGCGCACCTGTCGCGCACGACCCCGGGCGCGGGGGTCGCCAGCCTGTCGGTGCCGTGGGGTTTCTCCAAGGGCGACGACGATCTCGGCGGCTACCATCTGGTATGGCCGCGCGACTTGGTCGAGACGGCCGGCGGGCTGGTCGCGGCCGGCGATCTCGAGGCAGCGCTGACGGTGCTCTACTACCTTCGCTCGCTGCAGCGGCCCGACGGAAGCTGGCCGCAGAATGCCTGGATCGACGGCAGGACCTATTGGAACGGCATCCAGATGGACGAATGCGCCTTCCCGATCCTGCTGGCCGATCTGCTGCGCCGCAAGGACGGGCTGGACCGGCAGGGACTCGCGCCCTTCATGCCGATGATCCGTCGGGCGGCGTCTTATCTCGTCGACAATGGTCCGGTGACCGGCGAGGATCGCTGGGAGGAGGATCCGGGCTACAGCCCTTTCACGCTGGCGGTCGAGATCGCGGCACTGCTCGCGGCCGCCGACCTCTTCGACCTCGACGGTGACCCTGAGGCCGCCCGCTACCTGCGCGAGACGGCGGATTGCTGGAACGATCAGGTCGAGCGCTGGACCTATGTCGAAGGCACGGAACTGTGCGCGCGGCTGGGCGTGGACGGTTACCATGTGCGCATCGCCCCGCCGGACGACGCCAGCGCCGCCTCGCCCAAGGACGGCTTCGTGCCGATCAAGAACCGACCGCCCGGTCAGTCCAGCCTGCCGGCGCGGCAGGTTGTGAGCCCGGACGCTCTGGCGCTGGTCCGTTTCGGGCTGAGGGCGCCTGACGATCCGCGCATCCTCGGCACCGTGCGCGTCGTCGACACCACGCTGCGTTGTCCGCTGCCGCAGGGACCGCTCTGGTATCGCTACACGGACGACGGCTATGGCGAACACGGCGATGGCGCACCCTTCGACGGCAGCGGCCAGGGCAGGCCGTGGCCGCTGCTCGCCGGCGAGCGCGCGCATTACGAACTGGCTGCCGGGCGTCCTGACGAGGCGCGCAGGCTGCTGGCGGCGCTGGAAGGCTCGGCCGGGCAGGGCGGCCTGATCCCCGAGCAGGTCTGGGACGGACCGGACATGCCCGAGCGCGAGCTGTCGCGCGGCCGGCCTTCCGGCAGCGCCATGCCGCTGGTGTGGGCGCATGCCGAGCACGTCAAGCTGCTGCGGTCGCTGGCCGACGGCACCGTCTTCGACAGGCCGCCGCAAGGCGTTGCGCGCTACATTGCGGAAAAGACGACCTCGCCGCTGCGCATCTGGCGCTTCAACCACAAGATCCGCTCGCTTCCGGCCGGAAAGCTGTTGCGCATCGAGACCGCCGCCCGCGCCCGCATCCACTGGAGTTCCGACGACTGGACGACCACGCAGGACGTCGAGACCATGGAAAACGCCTTCGGCGTCCATCTCGTCGATCTGCCGGTTGCGGACAGGCGGGATGGCGCAATAATCTTCACATTCTTCTGGCTTGATGCCGGCCACTGGGAGACCATCGATTTTACCGTCGCGATCGAGCCGCCGGCGGCGGACGGAGAGCGGCGCTAACCAAATCCTTTCACCAGCACAGGAACTCGACATGCAAATCGGAATGATGGGCCTCGGGCGCATGGGCGCCAACATGGTCAGGCGGCTGATGCGCGCCGGACACGAATGCGTCGTCTACGACATCAGCGCCGATGCCGTGGCAGCGCTGGTGAAGGAAGGTGCCGTCGGCGCCGCCTCGATGGAGGAGTTCGTTTCAAAACTGTCGAAGCCGCGCGCGGCCTGGCTGATGCTGCCGGCCGCCATCACCCGCAAAATCGCCGGCGAGGTCGCCGCCCTCATGGACGAGGGCGACACCGTCATCGACGGCGGCAATTCCTACTACCACGACGCGGTAGACCAGGCTGCCGAGCTGGCGAAGAAGGGTATCGACTTCGTCGATGTCGGCACCAGCGGCGGCGTCTGGGGGCTGGATCGCGGCTACTGCCTGATGATCGGCGGGCCGGACCGGGCGGTGAAGCGACTCGACCCGATCTTTGCCACGCTCGCCCCTGGTGCCGATGCGGGCGCGAAACCCGACAAGGCGGACGGCACGGCGCCCTTCGGCTACCTGCATTGCGGCCCGAGCGGCGCCGGCCATTTCGTCAAGATGGTTCACAACGGCATCGAATACGGCGTCATGGCCGCCTATGCCGAGGGCATGAACATCCTGAAAGCGGCCAACGCCGGCACGGAGAAGCGCGCTGCCGACGCCGAGACCAGCCCGCTGCCGACGCCGCAATACTACCGCTTCGACATCGATCTGCCGGCGGTCGCCGAGGTTTGGCGGCACGGCTCGGTGATCGGCTCCTGGCTGCTCGACCTGACGGCCGGCGCGCTGAAGGCGGACCCCGCGCTGGCGGGCTTCGGTGGCCGCGTCTCCGATTCCGGCGAGGGTCGTTGGACTCTGAAGGCCGCCATCGACACCGGCGTGCCGGCGCCGGTGCTGTCGTCTGCCCTGTTCGACCGCTTCGCCTCGCAGGGCGAAGCGGTGTTTGCGGACAAGCTGCTTTCGGCGATGCGCTTTGCCTTCGGCGGCCATGTCGAGAAGAAGGACTGAGAACAAGGCATGAGCGAACCACGATCCGACGTCCTGGTGCTGTTCGGCGCCACCGGCGATCTCGCCCACAAGAAGATCTTTCCCGCGCTCTATTCCATGGTGGCGCGCGGCAGCCTGACCGAGCCGATCGTCGGCATCGCCTATGACGACTGGACGGTGGACAAGCTTGTCGAGCGCGCCCATGACGGTATCGAGGCTGCCGTCGGCAAGGTCGATGAGAAGGTGTTCAAGAGGCTCGCCGGCCTGCTGCGCTATGTCAGCGGCGACTACCGCAACCAGTCGACCTTCGACAAGCTCAAGGAGGCGCTGCAAGGTTTCCAGCACCCGCTCTATTATCTCGCTGTGCCGCCCTCCATGTTCGAGCCGGTGGTGCAGGGGCTGGAGCAGTCCAGCGGCGCGCATGGCGCCCGGCTGATGGTGGAAAAGCCGTTCGGCCGCGACCTCCAGTCGGCGCGCTGGCTGAACCGGGTATTGCACCTTGTCTTTGAGGAGAAGGCGATCTTCCGCATCGACCATTATCTCGGCAAGGAGGCGATCCAGAACATCCTCTACTTCCGTTTCGCCAATTCCTTCCTGGAGCCGATCTGGAACCGCAACTATGTCGAGAGCGTCCAGATCACCATGGCCGAGGATTTCGGCGTCGAGGGGCGCGGCAAGTTCTACGACGAGGTCGGAGCGATCCGCGACGTCATCCAGAACCATCTGCTCAACGTGCTCCTGCTGCTCGCCATGGAGCCGCCGATCAGCCAGGAATCTGACGACCTGATCGACGAGAAGGTGCAGGTGCTAAAGGCGGTGCGCACGCTGACCACGGACGACGTCGTGCGCGGCCAGTTCGACGGCTATCTCAAGGAACCGGGCGTGAAACCCGGTTCGACGGTGGAGACCTTCGCCGCCGTGCGCTTCTTCGTCGATACCTGGCGCTGGCAGGACGTGCCCTTCTTCATCCGCGCGGGAAAGAACCTGCCGGCCCGAGCCACCGAGGTGGTGGTGCAGCTCAGGCGCCCGCCGCTTGCCGTCTTCGACCAGTTCAAGCGCAACCAGGGCAATTACGTGCGTTTCCGCATCAGCCCCGAAGTGGCGATCGGCATCGGCGCCCGCCGCAAGGCGCCGGGCGACGAGATGGTCGGCGAGCAGGTCGAACTGACCGCCATGGACGACGCGACCGGCGACATGGAGCCGTATGAGCGGCTGATCGGCGACGCTATGAACGGCAACAGCCAGCTTTTCACGCGCCAGGACGCCAGCGAGATCGCCTGGCGTATCGTCGGCCCGGTGCTCGATGAACAGCAGCCGCCCGCCCCCTACAAGAAGGGTACCTGGGGGCCGGCGGAGGCCATGAAGGACTTCGCCCCGCCCAACGGCTGGATCGATCCGGAGGCGTGATGGCAACGGCGAAGCGGAAGTCGGCGGATGCCGAAAAAGTCGTGCTGGCCGTCGATGTCGGCGGCTCGCACGTCAAGATCAGGCTGAGCAGCGGCGGGGACGAGCGCAGGGTCGAGTCCGGTCCGAACATGAGTGCCGGTCAGATGATCGGAAAAGTCAAGACGATGGCGCAGGACCTCACCTTCGACGCCATCGCGATCGGCTATCCCGGTCCGGTGGTGCGCAACCGCGTCACGCTGGAGCCGCATAATCTGGGCAAGGGCTGGGTCGGCTGCGATTTCGAGGCGGCGTTCGGCAAGCCGGTCAGGGTCGTCAACGACGCGCTGATGCAGGCGATCGGCTCCTACGAGGGCGGCCGCATGCTGTTTCTCGGCCTCGGCACCGGGCTGGGCGCGGCCGTGATCGCGGAGAACGTCGGGCTGCCGATGGAGCTGGCGCACCTGCCCTACAGGAAGGGCAAGAGTTTCGAGGCCTATGTCGGCGAGCGAGGACTGGACAAACGCGGCAAGAAGAAATGGCGCGGATACGTGTTCGACGTGACCGAACGCCTGTCCGCTGCGTTGCAGGCCGACTACGTCGTCATCGGCGGCGGCAATGTCGATAAGCTCGATGAACTGCCGCCGAACGCCCGCCGTGGCGACAACGAAAACGCCTTCAAGGGCGGTTTCCGCCTCTGGCAGGATTCGACGCTGGTCATCTGACGACAGGTCAAAAAAGAGCCGGCTGTGAAAACAGCCGGCGAGAAGGCGTCAAAGCCATTCAGAGGGAATCGCCCGACCGGACGGGAGCATGGCCGAGCGAAGTCGTATCATCCCAGTTCGGCCCGGACTTCGCGAAGGAAAAAGACCTAATTTTTCCCGGCTGGCCGGAATTTTGTTGCGCCTGATCGCGCCCTGTTCTCGTCGGCGCAGTCTGCGGTCGCATCGGCACGGTTGCGGTGCGCCCGTTGCCGCTGGTAAGCCGTCGCCTCGAAACCGAGCAAGAATCCATGTCCGCTCCTGTCATGCCGCGGCTTCCCGTCAGCGAGGTGTTGCCCGCCTTGCGGGCGGCGCTCGAACGGCAGGGCGCGGCCGTGCTCGTCGCGCCGCCCGGCGCCGGCAAGACCACGCTGGTACCGCTGGCACTGCTCGGCGCGGCTTGGCGGGGCGAAGGCAGGATCGTGCTTCTCGAGCCGCGCCGTCTCGCCGCCCGCGCGGCGGCGCGCCGCATGGCGGCCCTGCTCGGCGAGGAGGTCGGCGAAACCGTCGGCTACGCCATGCGCATGGAGAACCGCACGTCCCGGCGCACCAGAATCCTGGTCGTCACCGAAGGCGTGCTGTCGCGCATGATCCTCGACGACCCGGAACTGGCGGGCGTCGCGGCGGTGATCTTCGACGAGTTCCACGAGCGCTCGCTGGACGGCGATTTCGGTCTTGCCCTGGCGCTCGACATACGCGGCGCGCTCAGGCCGGACCTACGCCTCGTGGTCATGTCGGCGACGCTGGACGGCGCGCGGGTCGGAACGCTCCTGTCCGGCGCGCCGGTGCTCGAGAGCGCGGGCCGCGCCTATCCCGTCGACATCCGCTACCGCGAGCGTGCGGCCGGCGAGCCCATAGAGGACGCGGTGGCGAAGGCGGTGCGCGCGGCGTTGGGCGACGAGGCCGGCTCCGTGCTCGCCTTCCTGCCCGGCCAGCGCGAGATCGAGCGCACTGCCGAGCGCCTGCAGGAACGGCTGCCCGCCGATACGGACCTCGTCACGCTCTATGGCCAGCTCGACGCGAAAGCGCAGGACGCCGCGATCCGCCCGCCTCCCGCCGGCCACCGCAAGGTGGTGCTGGCAACGGCCATCGCCGAAACCTCCATCACCATCGACGGGGTGCGCGTCGTCATCGACAGCGGCCTGTCGCGCCTGCCTAGATACGAGCCGGCGTCCGGGCTGACCCGGCTGGAGACGGTGCGCGTCTCGCGCGCCTCGGCCGACCAGCGCGCCGGCCGCGCCGGCCGCACCGAGCCCGGCGTCGCCATTCGTCTCTGGCGTGCCGAGCAGACGGCGGCGATGCCGGCCTTCACGCCTCCCGAAATCCTGGAGGCCGACCTGTCGGGCCTCATGCTCGACTGTGCCGCTTTCGGCGTGGCCGAACCGGCGAGCCTGTCTTTTCTCGATCCGCCGCCGGCTCCGGCGCTCGCTGAAGCGCGAAGCCTGCTTGCGGCGCTTGAAGCCGTCGACGGTGCCGGTCGGTTGACCGAAGCCGGCGCCGCCATGCGCGGGCTCGCCTTGCCGGTGCGGCTGGCGCATATGGTGGCGGAAGCAGCAAAGGCGGGAGAGGCGGGCGCGGCGGCCGAGCTTGCCGTGCTCCTGACCGAACGCGGCCTCGGTGGCGACGCGGTCGATGTCGAACGGCGGCTGATGCGCTTTCGCGGCGAACGCTCGCCCCGCGCCAATGCGGCGAGGCAATTGGCGCAGCGGTTGGTGAGGAGTGCCTCACTTTCATATGAAGCATCAGGAACACCCTCCCCCCTAATCCCTCCCCGCAAGAGGGAGGAGGACTTGGCGGGCGGCAGCTTCCCCTCCCCCTTGAGGGGAGGGGTTAGGGGTGGGGGTAAACCGGCGCATCCGGACGCGCTCCCTTTCGCCTCCATCGGCAGCATCTCCTCGATGGGAGAGGAATCCCCCGGCGCTCTCCTTCTCCACGCCTGGCCCGACCGCGTCGCCAGGGCGCGGGGCGAGCGGGGGCGCTTCGTCCTCGCCAACGGGTCCGGCGCGATGCTCGACGCCGCCGATTCACTGGCCGGCGAGACCTGGCTCGTGGTCGCCGACCTTGCCGGACGGGCGCAGAATGCGCGCATCACCGCCGCCGCGCCTGTGACGGAGGAGGCCATCGTGGCGCATCTTGGCGATCGCGTCGAGCGGCGGCGCGAAACCGCTTTCGACCGCGAAAAGGGCGCCGTGCGGGTGCGCGAGACGGCGTGTCTCGGCGCTATCGTGCTGTCGCAGCGAACGCTTCCGGCCCCGTCCGGCGCCGAAGCCGATCGCGCGCTTCTCGACGCGGTGCGCGAGCACGGCCTCTCGCTGTTGCCATGGGGCAAGGAGGCGCAAGCGCTCCGCAACCGCCTTGCCTGGCTGAATCGCGGGCTCGGTGCGCCCTGGCCCGACGTTTCCGACGCCGCTCTCGCCGGGCGGCTGGATGACTGGCTGGCGCCCTATCTCGTCGGCGAGCCGGCGATCGCCTCGATCCGTCCCAGCGCGATCGAAGAGGGACTGATGGCTCTTGTGCCGCACGACCTCCAGCGCAGGATCGGGCAATTGGCGCCGACGCATTTCGATGCGCCGTCGGGCAGTCGTGTGCTAATCCGCTATGACGGCGAGGCGCCCGTTCTGGCGATCCGGGTGCAGGAACTGTTCGGTCTCGACCGCCATCCGTCGATCGTCGGCGGGACCGTGCCGCTGACGCTCGAACTGCTGTCGCCGGCGCACCGGCCGATCCAGACCACGCGCGACCTGCCCGGCTTCTGGCGCGGCTCCTGGGCCGACGTGCGCGCCGACATGCGCGGCCGCTATCCCAGGCATGTGTGGCCGGAAAATCCGCTGGAGGCGACGGCGACCAGCCGGGCCAAGCCGCGCGGGGGCTGAAGGCCGTCAAAACCGCCTGCAAGCCGGACGATACCGTCCGGCCGCAAAATGATCTAAGCCTCGGCAATGAGCACTATCCAGCGCCCGCCCGATCCCCAAGTCAGCCACAGGCTGCGTCTCAACACGCTGATCCGCCTGCGCTGGCTGGCCATCGTCGGCCAGAGCGTGGCGGTCGTCACCGTCGCCTATGGGCTTCGCTTTCCCATGCCGGTGGGCGCGTGTTTCGCGCTCATCGCTGCCTCGGCCTGGCTGAACCTCCTGTTTGCCTTCCGTTATCCGGCGGCGCACCGGCTGAGCCCGGCGGCGGCGCTGGGCATCCTCGTCTTCGACAGTCTGCAACTCGCCGGCCTGCTCTATCTCACCGGCGGGCTGACAAATCCCTTCTCGCTGCTGATGAGCGTGCCGGTGGTCATTTCCGCGACCTCGCTGTCGCTGCGGCTCACGGCCTTCCTCGGCACGCTGGTGATGATCTTGGCGACGCTGCTCGCCTTCTGGCACAGGCCGTTGCCTTGGGAGGCCGCCGCGCCGCTCGAAATGCCGTCCATCTATGTCGCGGGCATCTGGCTGGCGGTGTTGTCCTCCATCGCCTTCAGCGGCATCTATGCCTTTCGCGTCGCGCAGGAGGCGCGCCTGCTCGCCGACGCGCTCGCTGCCACCGAACTCGTGCTGCAGCGCGAACAGCATCTGTCGGCGCTCGACGGACTGGCGGCCGCCGCCGCGCATGAATTGGGAACGCCGCTCGCCACCATCACGCTCGTGGCCCGCGAGATGGAGAAGGGCCTGGGGGCCGATTCCCGCTACCATGACGACGTGACCCTGCTGCGCTCGCAGAGCGAGCGCTGCCGCGAGATCCTGAAGCGCCTGACCAGCCTGTCGTCGGAGAACGAGGCCCATATGGCGCGCCTGCCGCTGACCTCGCTGGTCGAAGAGGTGACAGCGCCGCACCGCGACTTCGGCATCGCCATCGAGCTGAAGCCGGGCGACCGGGCCGGCCCCGAGCCGATTGCCCGGCGCAATCCCGGCGTCATCTATGGTCTCGGCAATCTCGTCGAGAACGCCGTGGACTTTGCCCGCTCGACGGTGACCGTCCACTGGCGCTGGGACGAGGACCATGTCGGCCTGACGATCGTCGATGACGGCCCCGGATTCCCGGCCGAAGTGATCGACCGTATCGGCGAGCCCTATATGTCGACCAGGCCTCCGACCGCCGAACGCGGTGGCGGGCTGGGGCTCGGCCTGTTCATCGCCAAGACGCTGATCGAGCGGTCCGGCGCCAGGATCGGCTTTCGCAATTCCGCCGGCCTCGGCGAGGGCGCGATGGTCGAGATCGATTGGCCGCGCGCGGCTTTCGTCAATCCCGACAGCGCCGGGGCCAGCGCGATCGACGTGGCCTGATCCTCAGGCCCGATCCCTGGGTTGGTCCCTGGGCTTCTCACGGATGCCTGACCGTGGCCCAATGCAAGGTTGCTCAAAAATTGGACAGCGCTGCCCAACAACGATATTGGAACTGAAAACGGATGCAGGAACGATGACGGGCGACGAAGGCAGCGCGACGATGGTGACGGGCGGGGATACCTCGCTGCTGATCGTCGAGGACGACAAGCCGTTTCTCACCCGGCTGGCGCGCGCCATGGAAAGCCGCGGCTTCACGGTCGATACGGCGGAGAGCGTAGAAGAGGCGGTCGTTAAGGCGCGGGCCAATCCGCCCGCCTATGCGGTGGTCGACATGCGGCTGGGCGACGGCAACGGGCTCGACGTCGTGGCCGCCATCCGCGAGAAGCGCGAGGATGCGCGCACCATCATCCTCACCGGCTACGGCAATATCGCCACCGCCGTCACGGCGGTGAAGCTCGGGGCGGTCGATTATCTTTCAAAGCCCGCCGACGCCGACGATATTTTCGCGGCGCTGACGCGCACTTCGGGCGAGCGCGCCGCACCGCCTGAAAATCCGATGTCGGCCGATCGCGTGCGCTGGGAGCATATCCAGCGAGTCTATGAAATGTGCGAGCGCAACGTTTCCGAGACCGCCCGCCGCCTCAACATGCATCGCCGCACCCTGCAGCGCATCCTCGCCAAGCGCGCGCCGCGCTGAATGTCGGAACGAAGAGGCGGCGCCGCAGGCGCATAGCCTGCCGCGCCATGCGTCGAAACGACTTGCGACAAGCGCCCGCAGACACCATCTTGGCTCCTCAGGCCCGCCGCAGGAGACCAAATGACGGACCGCAAGCTTCGCCGCCCCATCTCGATCTTTCGCGAATTCCTCGACAGTGCCGCGTCCGGCGGCATCGTCCTGATCGTAGCGGCCGCGCTGGCGCTCGTCGTCGCCAATTCACCGCTGGCCGGATCCTATTTCGACGCCCTTCATGCCTATGTCGGGCCGTTGTCTCTGCAGCACTGGATCAATGACGGCCTGATGGCGGTATTCTTCCTGCTGGTCGGCCTTGAGATCAAACGCGAGATGCTCGACGGTCAGCTTTCGAGTTGGTCGCGACGCGCCTTGCCGGGCATTGCGGCAGTGGGCGGCATGATCGTGCCGGCACTGGTGTACGTCGCGATCAACCGCGCCAATCCCGAAGCGCTTCCAGGCTGGGCGATCCCTACGGCCACCGACATTGCATTCGCGCTCGGCGTGCTGTCGCTGCTGGGCAACCGCGTGCCGGCCTCGCTGAAGGTCTTTCTCACCGCGCTCGCCATCATCGACGATCTCGGCGCCGTCATCATCATCGCGCTATTTTACACCTCCGGCCTGTCGCTGGCCTGGCTGGCGGCGGCCGTCGCCGTCATCGCCGCGCTGGTCGTGCTCAACCGCATGGGCGTGCTGTCGCTGGCGCCCTACATCGTGCTCGGCGTAGCACTCTGGATTTTTGTGCTGAAGTCCGGCGTCCACGCCACCCTGGCTGGCGTGGCACTGGCCCTCACCGTGCCGCTCCGGCCATCGCCCGGCCTCGCGAAAGACCTCGAGGCGTCCCCGCTGCACAGGCTGGAGCATGCGCTGCACGCGGTCGTGCCCTTCGTCATCATCCCGATCTTCGGTTTCGCCAATGCCGGCGTTTCGCTGGCAGGCGTCGGCCTGTCGAGCCTGGCCGAACCTCTCACGCTCGGCGTCGCCGCCGGCCTCGTGCTGGGCAAGCTGGCCGGCGTGCTGGGCGCCACCGCGCTTGCCGTCGTGCTGAAGCTCGCCGACCTGCCGCGCTATGTAAATTGGGCACATATGGTCGGCATCGCGCTCCTGTGCGGCATCGGCTTCACCATGAGCCTGTTCATCGGCCTCCTCGCCTTCGAGGGAAACGAGGCGCTTCAGAGTGCGGTAAAGGTCGGCATCCTTGCCGGATCGCTGGTGGCGGCTCTGCTCGGCGCTATCGTGCTGATGATGGCGCCACACCCAGTCATTCCCGAAGAGGAAGCGCAAGTGGCCTGACCCGAAGCGCGGTGCGATCTTCCGGTCTGCTTCGTGCGCTTCAGCTTCCTGGTCTTGCGCCCGTCCTGTCGTAAACCCGGTGCCTGCCTTCGGGGGCCATGTCTTATTCGCTCTCGCCGTCCAGCGCCGGCACCGGCACGCCGGCAAGCTCGGCCGCGAGCAGGCGGGCCGCACCCGCCCGTGCGATCCGCAGCATCAGCGCCTTGCGCGTGGCTGCCGCCATGCGGTGCTCGGGCGCGTCGCGCAGGATCTCCGCGCCGTAACCGTCCGAGAGGATGAAACCGCACTCGTCGGGAAAGATGTCCGCCGGCACGTCCGGGTGGGTGGCGAAGAAGAAGCGGTCGGAATGCAGCCGGTAGTCCGGCCACTTGCGGTCGACCCGGAAATCCTCCACCGACGACTTGATCTCGATGATCCAGATGTCGCCGCTCCGCGTCAGCGCCACGAGGTCGGCGCGCCGCCCGGTGGCGAGCGAAAGCTCCGGCAACACATGTGCGCCCATCTCCGCCAGCAGCCGCTGCACGCCCCGCCTGACCAGCATGGCGCGCTCCGACTGGCGGCCGTCGATCAAGGGATTCTGGTGTAGGGGCGAAACGATAGGCATGGCCCAGTATGGCCGATTCTGTTCACGGTTTGAACCTGTTTTCCAGCGGCGATCCGCCTTACAGCACCACCGCCGTGATCACCATGGCCAACGCCAGCATGGCCACGCCGCCGAAGAAGGCGATATCCGCCGTCAGGTTCTGCAACCGGTTGGCTTCGTTGGAGCGGATGGCGGCGTAGGAGGCCACGATCGAGGTCAGGAGCAGCGCTGCCGACAGCCACGCCGTCTCGTCGGCAAAGGAGGTGGCGTCGGAACGGGTGAATTTCAGCGCACCGATCAGCACGAAGCAGATGCCGAGCAGATTCGAGGCGGCGTTGAGGACATGGGGGTGGCGGTGCATGGCTGGGCTCCGGCGATAGCGTATCGAGAGAATTCTCCCGCGGTCCGCGCGCGGTTGAAACAATCATTTCCGGCAGGATGACGACCGTGGGGAGGCGCGTGGACGATCGCATTCAGCAGGCTTGTTGATTTCACTCACGAATCCGTGAGACCCTGTTGCCAAAATACCATACCATTTCGTTTACGTGCACGGAACGGCGAGCGGCCTGCCATCAGTTGCTTGGCAAGCCGGGGAATTGTCCGCATGAATGGATCAACCAGGCGGTGAAACCGCCGCATTCGGGCGGGACGACGGACTTACTCATGCGCGTGAAATCTCTCATCCTTGCCGCGGTCATGGCCACCGCTCTGGCCGGCTGCAGCACCATCGGCAACATGCGCATCTTCTCCGACGACTATGGCCCGCGCACCGACGCCGGCTACCAGTTGCCGCGCATTCCGATTTCCAAGGTACCGCGCAAGTACCATCGCCAGATCGTCAGTTTCGAGACGGACGAGAAGCCGGGCACCATCATCGTCGATACGAACGAAAAGTTCCTATACTACGTGATGGGCGGCGGCGAGGCGATGCGCTACGGCATCGGCGTCGGCCGCGAGGGTTTCGAGTGGCACGGAACGGCCCATATCGCGCTCAAGCGCGAGTGGCCGACCTGGACGCCGCCCTCGGCCATGATCAAGCGTCAGCCCGAGCTCGCCAAATGGCGGGGCGGCATGCCGCCGGGCCTCACCAACCCGCTCGGCGCGCGCGCCATGTACCTGTTCAACAAGGGTGGCGATTCCGGCTACCGTCTGCATGGCAGCCCGGAATGGAACTCAATCGGCCATGCCATGTCGTCCGGCTGCATCCGCCTGATGAACCAGGACATCATCGATCTCTACAACCGCGCCGAGGTCGGCGCCAAGGTGATCGTGAAGTAACAGAAGTTTCGTACGCGGACCGTCTAGGCAACACGGACGTCCACACCAGAAAACCGGGCTCGCAAGGCCCGGTTTTTTGTTGCGTCGTCTCTATTCGCTTCGGAGCGGGCGGCGGCCAATCTACAGGTCTACAGATCGTGCGAACGCGCGCTAGGCGGGCAAGAAGCTCCTACGCCACCTGCTCGACCTGCTGCACTTCGGGGACGAAATGGCGCAGAAGGTTCTGGATGCCGTGTTTGAGCGTCGCCGTGGACGACGGGCAGCCGGCGCAGGCGCCCTTCATATGCAGGAACACGATGCCGTTCTCGTAGCCGCGGAAGGTGATGTCACCGCCATCCTGCGCCACGGCCGGGCGCACCCGCGTGTCGAGCAATTCCTTGATGGTGACGACGATCTCCTCGTCCGCCGCGTCGTAGAACTCGCCGTCGCTCTGCGCGGTGTCGGCGCTCGGCCCGGTGCGGCTCATCACCGGCTGACCGGACATGAAATGCTCCATGATGGCGCCGAGGATCGCCGGCTTGAGATGCTGCCAGTCCGGCCCGTCCTTGGTGATGGTGATGAAATCGTAGCCGAAGAACACGCCGGTCACGCCGGGGATCGAAAACAACCGCGCCGCCAGCGGCGACGCTTCGGCCGCGCTGTCCGCGTCGCGGAAATCCGCGGTGCCTTCCACCAGCACCTCCTTGCCGGGCAGGAATTTCAGCGTTGCCGGATTGGGAGTCGATTCGGTCTGGATGAACATGGCCATCTCCGCGCCCTTCACGGGCATTACTTTGGAATGGTTCTAAATAGGCGCAAACGAAACGTCGTTCAAGCGAAACCATGGAGCATAACCGCAGAGGCCGGCAAAGGCTCCTGCCGTCATATCGGGCGTTCAGGCGAGGTTTTCCAGATCCTCATCGGAAAGGTTCTGCGGCACCACGGTGACGGGGATCGGGAAGGCGGCACCCTTGCCGGCCACCGAGGTCACCAGCGGCCCCGGTCCCTCCTTGCCGGCGCTGGCCGCCAGCACGAGGATGGCGATATCCTGATCCTCCTCGATCAGCTTGTGGATCTCCTCCGTCGGCTTGCCCTCGCGCACCGCCAGCTCGGGCTCGATGCCGAGATCCTGGCGGATTTTGCTGGCGTAGGAATCGAGCGCACTGCGCGCTGCGGCGGTCGCCTCCTCGCGCATGATCTTTTCCACGCCCAGCCAGTGCTGGAAATCGTCCGGCTCAATGACATAGAGCAGCACCAGGACGCCGCCCGTGCTCTGCGCGCGCATCGACGCATAGGCTACCGCGCGTTCGCATTCGGGCGTCGAGTCCACGATCGCCAGGAACTTGCGGCGGTGGCCGGCCTGCCGGCTGAGGCGTTTGGAAACCATCCTGTCTCTCTGGTCACGGGCCTGACGGCCCTGAATTCGGCTGGGCGCAATCTGCCACCCGCGCCGGGCGGCGGCAAGCCGGTGGCTGTCACCATATCATGCGTTGTAGACTCTGCGGCCCTCAGTCCTGCACCAGCCCGATAATGTCGCGCACGGACTTCATGGTCTCTTCGGCCAGCACGCCGGCACGCTCGCCGCCGTCCTTCAGCACGGTATCGACATAGACGGTGTCGGCCATGATGCGGCGCATCTCGGCGGCCACCGGAGCAAGCTTTTCTACTGCAAGATCGGCCAGCGCCGGCTTGAAGGCGGAAAATTGCTGGCCGCCGAATTCGGCCAGCACCTGCTCGTTCGACAGGTCGGCGAGACCTGCATAGATGCCGACGAGGTTCCTCGCCTCGGGTCGCCCTTCCAGCCCGGCAATTTCGCTCGGCAGGGCATCGGGGTCGGTCTTGGCTTTCCTGATCTTCTTGGAGATCGTGTCGGCGTCGTCGGTCAGGTTGATACGCGAAAGATCGGAAGGATCGGACTTCGACATCTTCTTGGAGCCGTCGCGCAGGCTCATGATGCGCGCCGCCGGACCGCCGATCACCGGTTCGGTGATCGGGAAATAGCCGTTCACCGTCTCGTCGCCGACCTGCATTTCCACGCCGAGGCCGAGTTCGGCGATGCGGCCGGAAAAATCGTTGTTGAATTTCTGGGCGATGTCGCGCGTCAGCTCCAGATGCTGCTTCTGATCCTCGCCGACGGGCACATGGGTGGCGCGGTAGACCAGGATGTCGGCGGCCATCAGGCTCGGATAGGCGAGCAGGCCGAGCGAGGCGTTCTCGCGGTCCTTGCCGGCCTTGTCCTTGAACTGCGTCATGCGGTTCATCCAGCCGATGCGTGCCACGCAGTTGAAAATCCAGGCGAGTTCGGCGTGCTGCTTCACCCGGCTCTGGTTGAAGACGATGTGCTTCTTCGAGTCGATGCCGGATGCGAGGAAGGCGGCGGTGATCTGGCGCGTCTGGTCGGCGAGGTCATCATAGACCATCTGCGCGGTCAGCGAATGCAGGTCGACGACGCAATAGATGCAGTCGTAATCGTCCTGCAGGGCGACGAATTTCCTGATGGCGCCGAGATAGTTGCCGAGATGGAGGTTTCCGGTGGGCTGGACACCAGAGAAGACGAGCTGCCGGAAGGGCGAAGGCTGAGCGGTCATTTTCAAGTTTCCTTGGCTTGTGGAGGGCCGTCCGAGCATGGCCCGAAAAGTTGCAGACTTCTCGGATAGGCCATGCGGCTGGAAACCGGCGCGGCGAAAGTGCGGACGCGCGGGCTTATGAACGAAGCGGCGGGCATAGGCAAGAGATCGCGATGGGCGAAACATGCGGAATACCGGATGTTGATAGTCGAGTATAGATTCCCGATTGCTTCCACTATGCCTGTTCCCGCCACTATGGCGCATCCATGCTTTCGACCGCCGACGAGTTCCGGCTCACGGATCTCGAGATGGTTCCGTGACGACACCCTTGGAACGACGCCGCATATTGCGCCGGATCATGCCGACGTCTGCGCCGCCGATGGCGAAGGCGAGCAGGAAATAGAGTGCCGCGCCGCCGGCCGAGAGCAGTCCGAGGGTGACGGCCTTCGTTACCAGCCGGGCGGCCGAGGACAGGTCTTCGGCCAGCCATCCCTGCGCATACCAGAGCGCCGCACCCATCAGCGCGGAGGCCAGAACCAGCCGCGGGATGCGCCGCATCAGCGCCGCTTCGCGCTCCCAGTGGCCGCGCCTCACCAGCACGACGAGCAGCATCGCCGCGTTGACCCAGCCGGCGACCGCCGAGGCCACCGCGATGCCGGGTGCGCCCATGGAGGGGAACAGCGTAAGCGCCGTAACCACGTTGACGGCCACCGAGATGGCGGCGAAGATCATCGGCGTCTTCGTATCCTCGCGCGCGAAATAGCCCGGCGTGAACGCCTTGATGAGCACGAAGGCGGGCAGGCCGAGACCGAAGATCGACAGGATCGCGGCGACCGTCGGCGTCGAATTGTTGGCGGCGAACGCGCCGCGCTCGTAGAGCAGGCGCACGATCGGCTCCGCCATCACCAGTAGCGCCGTCGCCGCCGGAAGCGTCAGGAAGAGCGTGAACTCGACCGAGCGGTTCTGCAGGTTGGCCGCCTCCACCATGTTGCCGGCCTTCAGCGCGCGCGAAAGCTCAGGCAGGAGCACGATGGCGACGGCTATTCCCACCACGCCGAGCGGAAGCTGGTAGACCCGGTCGGCCAGCGCCAGCGAGGCGACGGCGCTGTTCTGCGTCGAGGCGATCGCCGTGCCGACGAGCTGGTTGATCTGGGTGATGCCGCCGGTGACCGCCGCCGGCAGCGCCAGCAGCAGCAACCGCTTCACGCCGGGCGTCAGGCGCGGCCGTCGGAAACCGATCGAGATACCGGCATGGCGCGCCGCGATCCACACGATGACCAGTTGCACGACTCCGGCCGCCATCACCCCCCAGGCCATCCAGTGGCCGACGGCCAGTCCGTCGGCGCCTTTGCGCCACGCCCAGTAGAGGACGCCGATGAGGATGACGTTCAAAAACACCGGCGCGATCGCGGCGGCGAAATAGCGCCTCAGCGAATTCAGCATTCCGGCCATCATCGAGGCCAGCGACATGCACACGAGGTAGGGGAACATGATCGTGGCGAGCGAGACGGTGAGGGCGTATTTCGCGGGCTCGTCAGTGAAGCCGGGCGCGATGATGGTGCGCACGAGCAGCGGCATCGCCAGTTCCATGACGATCGTCAGCACGATCAGCACGGAAAACAACACGCCGAACACTTCCTCGGAAAAGCGCTTGGCGCCTTCCATGCCGTCCGCCTCGATCTCCTTGGCGAACAGCGGCACGAAGGCGGTGTTGAACGCGCCCTCGGCGAACAGCCGGCGGAAGGTGTTGGGGAACTGGAAAGCCGCGTAGAAGGCGTCCGCCACAGGCCCTGTGCCCAGCGCCGCCGCCATCAGCATCTCGCGCGTGAAGCCCAGGATGCGGCTCGCCAGCGTGCCGGACGCGACCGTGGCGAATTTCTTGACGAGGCTCATGCTCTCCTCCCCCTTGAGGGGAGGGTGGCCCGCGCAGCGGGTCGGGAGGGGTCGCCAGTCGTAGAGTACGACTCTTTTTTAGACCGCGCGCTGCCTCCGCCGACCCCTTCTGTCGCCTTCGGCGACATCTCCCCCTCAAGGGGGGAGAGAACCAGTCCGTCTCTCATTCAGCCGCCGCCTTAGCCTTGCCGTTCGCGGCCTTGCCTTCCAGCGTCTCGGTCAGACGTTTGCGGATGGCCTTCTCGCGCGCAGGGTTCTCTATCTTGTGGCCTGTCAGGTCCGTGACATAGAACGTGTCGATGACCTTCTCGCCGAAGGTGGTGATGTGGGCCGAGGCGATGTCGAGCGATAGGTCCGACAACGCTCCGGTGATCTCCGACAGCAGGCCGGGCCGGTCCAGCCCCTCGACCTCGATGACCGAGAAGCGGTTGGAGAGCGCGTTGCGGATCTCGGCGCGGGGGGCGATGCGGAACACCTTCTGGCCGCGCTTCGGCTTGGTGCGCTTCTCGATCATGTCCGGCAGCCAGGTGCGGCCCGACAATACGTCCTCGATCAGTCTGCCGATGCGCTCCGCGCGGCGGCGCTCGTCGTCGTCGAGATCAAATTCACGGTTGATGAGGATCGTATCCAGCGCTCGGCCGTCGGCGGTGGTGAAGATCTGCGCGTCGACGATGTTGCCGCCCGCAGCCGCGCAGGCGCCGGCGATAACCGAAAGCAGGCGCGGGTGGTCCGGCGCCAGCACGGTGATTTCCGTCACTGCCTCGAAGGCGCGCGTCTTGACCATGGTGGCAAGCTTCTTGCCGGTCGCGTCCGCCTCGCGGATGAATTCGGCGTGGCGCACCTGGTCATCGAGATCGACCGTCAGCAGGTAGTTCTCGTAATGCAGCTTGACGTAATCCTTGCGCGCCTTCTCGGGCCAGCCGGCCAGCGCCTCCGAGAGCTGCTCGCGCGCCAGGGTTGCGCGCTGGGCGCGCGATACGTCCGAGAAGCCGCCGGTGAGCAGCAGCTCGGTCTCGTAATAGAGATTGCGCAGCAACTGGCCCTTCCAGCCGTTGAACACGCCCGGCCCGACGCCGCGTATGTCGCAGACGGTCAGGATCAGCAGCAGCTTCAGCCGCTCCACCGATTGCACGATATCGGCGAAGTCGGTGATGGTCTTGCGGTCGTTCAGGTCGCGCGTCTGCGCCGTCATCGACATGACGAGATGGTTCTCCACCAGCCAGGCGACTGTTTCGGTGTCGGCGGCCGACAGGCCCATATGCGGGCAGATGCGGCGCGCGATCCGCGCGCCCGCCTCCGAGTGATCTTCCGGCCGGCCCTTGGCGATGTCGTGCAGCAGCACCGCGACATAGAGCAACTCACGGCTCTTCTTCAGCCCCGGCATCAGCGAATGCGAGAGCGGATGGATGGGTTCCGATCCGCCGTGTTCGATCTCGGACAACACGCCGACGCAGCGGATCAGATGCTCGTCCACCGTATAGTGATGGTACATGGAGAACTGCATCATCGCGACGATCTTGCCGAAATCGGGGATCAGCCTGCCGAGCAGACCCGCCTCGTTCATGCGCCTGAGATTGAGCGCCGGATCGCGGTCCGAGGTAAGGATGTCGAGGAACAGCCGGTTGGCTTCCGGATCGCGCCTGAGGGTCTTGTCGACCAGCCGCAGCGAGCGCGTCAGCAGCTTCAGCGCGTCCGGATGATATTCCAGCCCATGCCGGTCGGCCAGCCAGAACAGGCGCAGCATGTTGACGGGATCGCGCTCGAACACCTGATCGTCGGCGACGTTGATGCGGTGGTTGTCGACGATGAAGTCGGAGGCGCCCGCCAGCTTGCGCCTGCGACGCGAGAATCCGGCCAGCAGCCGGTTGAAGCCCGGCACATGTTTGGCCTGCTCCTCTTCCAGTGCGGCGCAGAAGATGCGGGTCAGGTCGCCGACATCCTTGGCGACGAGGAAATAATGCTTCATGAAGCGCTCGACCGCCGACAGGCCGGGATGGCTGGTGTAGCCGAGCCGCTCGGCGATGTCGCGCTGGATGTCGAAATGCAGCCGCTCTTCCGCCTTGCCGGTCAGGAAGTGCATGTGACAGCGCACCGCCCACAAAAAATCCTCGGCCTTGAGGAATTCGCGGTACTCGGACGCGGTGAACACGCCCTTGTCCACCAATTCCGCCGCCGTGCGCACCCGGTAGAAATACTTGCCGATCCAGAACAGCGTCTGCAGGTCGCGCAGGCCGCCCTTGCCATCCTTGACGTTGGGCTCGACCACATAGCGGCTTTCGCCGCCCTTGGCGTGGCGGGCGTCGCGCTCGGCGAGCTTGGCCTGCACGTAGTCCGGGCCGGTGGTGCGTACCACCTCCCGGTCGAAACGGTCTACCAGTTCGTCGAACAGCGGTTCTTCGCCCCACAGGAAGCGCGCTTCGAGCAGCGTGGTGGAGATGGTGACGTCGCCGCGTGCCTGCCGCAGGCATTCGTCGATGTTGCGGGTGGCGTGGCCGACCTTTAGGCCCATGTCCCACAGCATGTAGAGCATGTATTCCACGACCTGCTCGCCCCACGGCGTCTGCTTGTAGGGCAGCAGGAACAGCAGGTCGATGTCGGAGCCCGGTGCCAGCGTGCCGCGACCGTAGCCGCCGACGGCGACGATCGCCATGCGCTCGGCTGCGGAGGGATTGCGCACGCGGTAGACATGGTTCACCGCGAACTCGTGGAGCGCGCGGATGATCTCGTCCATCACATGCGAAAGGCGCTCGGCGCAGGCGATGCCGCCGCCGTCCTCCACCAGCATCGCTTCGGCGGTCTTGCGGCCGGATGCCAGCCGCTCCTTGAGCAGGTGAAGCACGGCGGTGCGGACCGGCGGTGCCGAGCCGTCGCCGTTGAACGCGGCGGTCAGTTCGGCAAGATCGCGGCGCAGCGCTTCGCCGTCGATCAACTGGTCGAGCTTCAGGGAGGGTTTGGCCATCTAGGCGGCAGCGACTCGTTGCGTTAGCGGCCGGTCTATAGCCCGTTTTTCCGTGCATTGGTATGGGTTCGAGATCGGACCGCGCCAAAGTGCGGAACTGCCTCTTGACCTTCCAATGATGGGAAGCCCTATCTCTGGTCCCAGAAAAGATCGGAGCACGCCATGTCCCATTCCCACAGCCACGATCACGATCACGGGCACGGCGACGGCGCAGGCCACGCCTGCTGCTCGTCCCGTGCGGCGGATGCGTCTCGATCCGCCGTGATACGTGATCCCGTCTGCGGCATGACGGTGGATCCGGCCGCCGGCAAGCCCTGGACGGAGCATGGCGGGCGCACCTTCCATTTCTGCTCGCAGAGCTGCAAGACCAAGTTCGAGACGGCGCCGCAGGACTATCTCGACGCCGTCGATCCGGTCTGTGGCATGAAGGTCGACCGCGCCACCGCACGGCATTTCCTCTCCCGCGACGGACAGAAGCTCTATTTCTGTTCGCAAGGCTGCCAGACGAAATTCGAGGCCGACCCGGACAAATATCGTGACGGCCGCCCGGCTCCCGCCCCAGCGCCGAAGGGCACGAAGTACACCTGCCCCATGCACCCCGAGATCGTGCGCGACGGTCCCGGCGACTGCCCGATCTGCGGCATGGCGCTGGAGCCGATGGGCGTGCCGAGCGGCGAGGAAGGACCGAACCCCGAACTGGTCGATTTCACCCGTCGCCTGTGGGTCAGCGCGGCGCTGTCCATTCCGCTGCTGGTGCTTTCGATGGGACCGATGCTCGGCCTGCCGATCCGCGACTGGCTCGGCGAGCGCGTGTCCGCCTGGGCCGAACTTGTGCTGGCGACGCCCGTGGTGCTGTGGGCGGCGCTTCCGTTCTTCCGGCGCGGCTGGACCTCGATCGTCAACCGCAGTCCCAATATGTGGACGCTGATCTCGATCGGCGTCGGCACGGCCTGGCTCTACAGCGTCGTCGCCACGCTGTTCCCCGGCATCTTCCCGCACGAGATGCGTGGGCATGGCGGGCAGGTGCCGGTCTATTTCGAGGCCTCCGCCGTCATCGTCGCGCTGGTGTTCGTCGGACAGGTGCTGGAGCTGAAGGCGCGCGAGAAGACCGGATCGGCGATCCGGGCGCTGCTCGACCTTGCACCGAAGACGGCGCGCCGCATCGCCGCGGACGGGTCCGAGACCGATGTGCCGCTCGACGAGATCAGGAGCGGCGACCGGCTGCGCATCCGCCCCGGCGAAAAGGTCGCGGTGGACGGCACGGTGCTCGAGGGCCGGTCCTCGGTGGACGAATCGATGATCACCGGTGAGCCCGTTCCCGTCGAGAAGACCGAGGGCGACACGCTCATCGGCGGCACCCTCAACCGCAACGGCTCTCTCACCATGCGCGCCGACAAGGGGGGCGCGGAGACGACACTTTCCCGTATCGTGGAGCTGGTCGCCACCGCCCAGCGCAGCCGCGCACCGATCCAGGGCCTCGCCGACAGGGTCTCGGCCTGGTTCGTGCCGGCCGTGGTGCTGGTGGCGATAGCCGCTTTCGTCGTCTGGCTCATGGCCGGTTATGGGCTCGCCTTCGCCATCGTTTCGGCTGTGTCGGTCCTCATCATCGCCTGCCCCTGTGCGTTGGGACTGGCGACGCCGATGTCCGTCATGACCGCGACTGGGCGCGGCGCCCATGCCGGCGTTCTGGTGAAGGACGCGGCGGCACTGGAACGGTTTGCCGCCGTCGACACGCTGGTGATCGACAAGACCGGCACCGTCACCGAAGGCAAGCCGAAGCTGACCGAGATCGTCGCCGATGGCATCGAGGAGGACGTGCTTCTGGCGCTGGCCGCCGGGCTGGAGAAGGCGTCCGAGCATCCGCTCGCCGAGGCGATCGTCGCCGGCGCGACGGAGCACGGCGTCGAGATCCCAGCCGCCGGCGATTTCGAAGCCGTCACCGGCAAAGGCGTGGTCGGGATGGTATCCGGCCGCAAAGTGGCGCTCGGCAACGGAGCGCTGCTGGCTGGTCTCGGCATCGACGCCAGCGATCTGGAAGAGAAGGCCAAGACGCTGCGTGCCGAGGGCCGCACGGTCATGTTCGTCGCCGTCGATGGCCGTGCAGCCGGGCTCGTTGCCGTCGCCGACCCGCTCAAAGCGAACGCGGCGGAGGCGATCCGGACGCTGCATGATGCCGGCATCGCCATCGTCATGGCGACGGGGGACAACGAGGCCACGGCTAGGACGATCGCGAAGAAGCTCGGCATCGATCAGGTGCGCGCCGGGCTGCTGCCGGACCAGAAGGCGGCGCTGATCGAGGAACTGCGCGGCCGCGGCGGCGTGGTGGCGATGGCCGGCGACGGCGTCAACGATGCGCCGGCGCTGGCTGCGGCCGATGTCGGCATCGCCATGGGCACCGGGGCCGACGTGGCGCTGGAAAGCGCTGGCATAACGCTGCTCAAGGGCGACCTCGGCGGCATCGTCCGGGCAAGGAAGCTTGCGGAGGGCACGCTCGCCAACATCAAGCAGAACCTGACATTCGCCTTTCTCTACAACGCGCTCGGCGTTCCGGTCGCGGCCGGCGTTCTTTACCCGCTGACCGGCACGCTGCTGTCGCCGATGCTGGCGGCGGCGGCGATGAGCCTGTCTTCGGTGTCGGTCATCGGCAATGCGCTGAGGCTGCGCGCCTTGAAACTCTAGATGTCGCGTCCCGTTTACGCACAGCAACGGAAAGGAAATCCGATGTCGCTGATGAAGAAGATCGTTCTCGCCCTGATGGCGGCCGGCATGCTGCTGGCGGTGTTCCTCGAAACCGCGCCGGCGCAGGAAAAGAAGCACGAAGGCCATGACATGGCGGGCATGGCGATGTCCGCCGACACGCCGTCGACGCAAGGCTACAAGGCGGCCATGGAGAGGATGCATGCCGACATGATGGCCATGCCCTATACGGGCGACGCCGACGTTGATTTCGTGCGCGGCATGATCCCGCATCATCAGGGCGCCATCGACATGGCCAGGATCGTGCTCGCCAATGGCAAGGATCCAGAGATACGCAGGCTCGCCGAAGGCGTCGTCAAGGCGCAGGAGGCCGAGATCAAGGAGATGCAGGACTGGCTGAAGGCGCACCCGGTGAAACAGGGCGAATAATAGGACGTCTGATGCTGGCTTCGGGCGCATTGCGCGATATCTTGTCACCGAAGCGGTACAGTCCGGAGCCCAGCCTATGTCGATCGCAACCACCACTCTTCCCGCCGGCGAGGCCGTTCCGACGCTCGGTCTGGGAACATGGCGCATGGGCGAGGACCGGCATGCCTTCGACGCCGAGGTCGCGGCGCTGAAGCTCGGCCTCGACCTCGGCGTCACCCTGATCGACACGGCCGAGATGTACGGTTCCGGCGGGTCGGAGCGGGTGGTGGCGGAAGCCGTGCGCGGCCGCCGCGACGGCTGCTTCATCGTCTCCAAGGTGCTGCCGTCGAACGCGTCGCGGGCCGGCACGGCGCAGGCCTGCGAACGCAGCCTGAAGAACCTCGCCACCGACCGCATCGATCTCTATCTGCTGCATTGGCGAGACGGCGTGCCGCTCGCCGAGACGGTCGAGGCCTTCGAGGCGTTGCGGCAGGCCGGCAAGATCCGGCACTGGGGCGTGTCGAATTTCGACGCCGACGACATGCAGGAGCTGGTTGCCCTGCCGGCGGGCGACAGGTGCCAGACGAACCAGGTGCTCTACAACCTGTCGCGGCGGGGTCCGGATTACGATCTCGTGCCGTGGTGTCGCGGACGCGGCATGCCGCTGATGGCCTATTCTCCGGTCGAGCAGGGCAGGCTGGCGCGCAATGCGCGGCTTGACGCCGTTGCTGCCCGCCATGATGCGACGCCCGCCCAGATCGCGCTGGCCTGGGTGCTGGCGCAGCCGGGCGTCATCGCCATTCCCAAAGCCGTGAAGCCGGACCATGTGCGCCGGAACAGGGCGGCGGCGGACATCGCACTCACGCCGGCGGACATGGCTGAACTCGACCGCGTCTTCCCCCGGCCGGCCAGCAAGCGCCCACTCGAGATGATCTGAGGAAAGCGGGCAGTCGCCGCTGGTCTCCTCCCGTCTCCATAAACCGTCACCCCTCAATACCGGTCGTGGCGGCGCACCCATGTCATCGGGAAGGAGAAGGCGTCCTCGTCGCGTCCCTTGGGCACCAGGTCGAGGAACTGGTAGGTGCCGTTCAGCGCATCGATACCGCGCTGGTAGCAGGAATAGGTGTGGAACACCGTGCCGGCTTCCTCCTTGGCGAAGACGCTGAAGCCGACCTGGTCGGACACGTCGTTTTCCTGCACCTTGTAGTTCAGGTACATGACGCCTGCGGCCAATTCCTCGTCCGTGCAGGACGCCTGATAGTCGTAATTGTAGTCGCTTCCGAAGGACGAGACCCAGGGGAATCGCCAGCCCATTCGCTTCCTGTAGACATCGATTTTTTCGTAGGGCGCGCGCGAGACCGCCGCGAGCGTCACGTCGCGATGGGCGAGGTGGATGGTCATGCCGTTATAATGGTCGGCCCAGAAGGAGCAGGATTTGCAGCCTTCCTCCCAGTCCGGCGCGAACATGAACTGATGGACGATCAGTTGTGAGCGGCCGTTGAACAGGTCAGCAAGCGACAATTCGCCGTCCGGGCCATGAAAACGGTAGTCCTTCTCGACCCGCTTCCACGGCATCGCCATGCGATGGCGGGTCAGCGCGTCGCGCCGGTGTGTCAGCTCCTTCTCCGCGGCCAGCAGGTCGAGGCGCGCTTTCAGCCATTCCTCGTGCGAGACGATCGGATGATCGGTCATTGTCTTCTCCTCTCGGGCGGGCTGACCGCCGGCCTCGCCGGCGCTCCGCCGTCTGTGAACGCCCCGGCATTCGAAGGGTTCATCTCTCTCCTGACACCGCTTCCAGCCAGGGGCCGAGATGGAAGGCCGCCATCAAGAGATACATCGGCGCCATGCCGCCGGTGGACCACCATGTCGGATCGCCGCCCATGCACGCCATCGCGATCGGGCTGGTGTCGAGCATGGCCGCCAGCGTCATCAGGACGAAGACGGGCGCCGCCGCCAGATGCAGCCATTTGGCGACATGACGGGCGGCGGCGCGGCGGGCGGTGGGGGAACCCCCCGGCTTCGCGGACTTTTCAGCGGCAGCAGTCATGGGCCTGTGCGTCGCCATAGCGGTCGTGATGCCGCCACCAGACGCCCTGCTCGTTGCGGCCGAGCGGCGCGCGGTCGAGCCACTGGTACATGCCCCAAAGACCGTCCATTCCGCGGGAATAGGCCGAATAGGTGTGGTAGACGTCGCCGTCCTGCAATGCGAACGCGCTGATGCCCGGCCGGTCACGGGTATAGGTGGCGACATCCGTCCCGGTCATCGCCGCGATCCGCGCCACCGGCGTCTCTTCACCAGGCTGCTCCCATTGCCGCACGATGCGCCCTGCCAATGCCTCGACGTCCATTGCCGGCTCGCGTCGCCAATTGTACTCGACGTCGCCCTCGCGCTGCTGGTCCTCGGTGAAGAAGACGCTGAAATCGGCGTTGAAATCGCTGCCGCCGGACGACGCCCAGGGAAACGTCCAACCCATGCGGCGTTTGAAGGCCTCGAGTTTTTCGAGTGGCGCCCGCGATATCGTCCAGAAGGCGACGTCGTGGTTCTGGAGATGCGGCACGACGCCGTCGTAGCCGTCGGCGATCGAGGAACAGGACGGGCAGCCCGCCTCATAATCAGGCCCGAACATGAAATGATAGACCAGAAGCTGTGAGCGGCCGCCGAACAAATCCTTCAGCGAGGCCTGGCCCTTGTCCGTGTCGAAACGGTAGTCCTTCTCCACCCTGACCAAGGGCAGCGCCTGTCGCCGCGCTGCCAGCGCATCGCTCTGCCTGGTCAGTTCCTTCTCTTCCTTCAGCAAGGCGAGCCGTGCCGCCTGCCATTTTTCACGAGTGCCTGTGCTGTGGTTTGTCATGGCAAAAGCCTCCTTGTTGCCGCGATTGCTGGCGGGTTGCGGTCGAAACGAATTGTTGCCTTCGATTTGGACGGGCCGGCGCAGGTAAGGGCGGCTGTGTCAGGCGCGGGAGCAATCACCGAGGGCTTCGGCCCTCACCCCTGTCCACAAAGGGAGAGGGCCTTTTGCGTCGCTCCACGCCGGCGATTTGCGGCGTGGCGGTTCCGACACCTCTGCCTTCACGCCGGCAGGCGCGTCTCGTACTCCGCCTTGAGCCGGGCGATCTCGTCCCAGAACGGTTCCGGCGCCTTGCCTTCAAGCCGTGCCGCGAGCACGTCGAGATGCGTATGCCAGCCGGCCGTGACGTTCAGCAGCACGGTGCGGTCGGGCACGCGCTTGTGGACGACGGTGAGCAGCACGTCCCCGCCCTTCTCCGCGAGCGTGAAACGCACTTCGCCGGCGGTGCCGAAGGTAAAGGCGAGGCTGTGCGGCGGGTCGGCCGCGAGAATTGTCGATTGCAGCGTATGCTCGCTGCTCGATCCCTCGGGCCGCCTGCCGGGAGGATCGGTCAGCTCGTCGTTGCGCCAGGTGAGCGAGAAGGGCGCGCCTTCCCTGAGTTCCATGTCGCCCGAGGCCAGCCATTGGCGGCGCAACTTGCCGTCGGTGAGGTAGCTCCAGACGCGCTCTATCGGGCCGGGCAACAGGCGCTCGATGGTCAATGTGGCCGGCTGGGTGATTGTGCCGTAGAGATTTGGCATGGACACGTCGTTCATGGTTTTTCTCCTTCCTTGCTCTTTCGGGCTTTCGGGTTGCCGGCGGCGGCGGGCTTCCGCTCCTCCGCCTTACGGGCGTCGTCCTCGCGCAGCAGGCGCTCCAGCAGGTCGAGGCGGCCGGTCCAGAAACGCTCGTAGAAGGCGAGCCATTCATAGGCGCTGGCGAGCGGCCCCGGCTCCAGCCGGCAGACATGCGTGCGCCCTCGTACCTCGCGGCCGATCAGTCCCGCATGTTCCAGCACCTTGATGTGCTTGGATGCGGCCGCGAGCGACATGTCGAAGGGCTCGGCCAGCTCCGAGACGGTGCGCTGGCCGCCGGCGAGCTCGGATAGCATCGCTCGCCGCGTCGCGTCGCCGAGCGCATGGAAAACAATGTCCAGTTCAGGTGCAAACAATTCAACCATAAGGTTGAATATAGCTCTGCAAATCTGATTGTCAACCGGATGGTTGAATATTTTTCGTTCGATGGCGTCTGCAACGATGTGGGCAGAGTGCAGGCCGAAGCGGCAGGCTCAGGCGTCCTTAGAAGGGGCGCCGGACTTGGTTGCTGCAAGCGCATCCGGCTCGAAGAACGACCCGAGCAGCGGCCTGATGCGCGACAATTCGTCGAGATGCGCGCCGGAAAGCTCGGCGAGGAACGCCTCGGCGTGTTCGGTCAGGGAAAGCAGCACGCGCCGTTGGTCGTGCGGGTCAGGCAGTCGCACGACCAGTCCGGCCTCGACCAGCCGGTCGGTCAACTCCACCGCGCTGTGATGATGGATGATCAGGCGCTCGGCGAGGTCGCCGACCGAGATCGGCGCCCCGTTCCGGAAACCCTTGACGACCAGCAGCGCCTGGTGCTGGCGCGGCGTCAGGCCCGCTTTGCGCGCCGCCTTCTCGCTGAAATCGAGGAAGCGGCGCAGCACGTAGCGGAACTCGGCCAAGGCCGAATAGTCGGCTTGTGTCGGCTGTTTTCGCGGCATGACCGTTCATGCCCGCAGACGCGCTACCCGTCCAGTCCGAAATCGCACTTGAATTTATATCGTGTTGCGATAGAAGGCGGCATCCTTGATGCGACCGCGTCAGGGCACCCTTTTCCTCGCCACTCGGAAAGAACCGTCGTGACCAACCCGACCCAGCCGGAGCATCGCCGCCTCGGCGACTTCACAACCAGTCCCCGCGTCCTCTTCATTTCTGCCGTCGCCGTCGTCGTCGCCACGGCCGGCGTCGCGGTCGGCATCCTGCTCCTGCACCTCATCCGGCTCGCCACCAATGTCGCCTATTTCGGTCGGTTCGACCTTGCGGAGTTGAGCATCGAGAACACGCCGCTGGGTCTGTGGGCCGTGCTGGTGCCCGTCGCCGGCGCGCTGGTCATCGGCCTGATGGCCCGATACGGCAGCGAGAAAATCCGTGGCCACGGCATTCCCGAAGCCATCGAGGCGATCCTGCTCGGCCGTTCGCGTCTCAACATCAAGGTGGCGATCCTGAAGCCGCTGTCTTCGGCGATCTCGATCGGCACCGGCGGCCCCTTCGGCGCGGAAGGCCCGATCATCATGACCGGCGGCGCCGTCGGCTCGCTGATCGCACAGGCGCTTCCCGTGTCGGACAACGAGCGCAAGACGCTGCTGGTGGCCGGCGCTGCCGCCGGCATGACCACGGTGTTCGGCACGCCGATCGCCGCCATCATGCTGGCCGTCGAGCTGCTCCTGTTCGAATGGACGCCGCGCAGCTTCGTCCCGGTCGCCGTCGCCGCGATCGTGGCCCAGGTCGAGCGCACGTTGTTCCACATGCCGTCGCCCCTCTTCGCCTACGCCGGAACCGCCGACATGACCCTTGCCGGCCTTGGCGGCTGGGTTCTCATCGGCATTGCCGGCGGCCTGCTCTCGGGCCTCCTTACCCTGCTCGTCTATGCCTGCGAGGACGCTTTCCTGAAGCTGCCCATCCATTGGATGTGGTGGCCGATGATCGGCGGCCTCATCGTTGGCCTCGGCGGCCTGATCGAGCCGCATGCGCTCGGCGTCGGCTATGACAACATCACCCGCCTGCTGGGCGGCGGGACGATTGCCGAGGCGGCGCTTCTGCTTCTGGCGGTGAAGGCGGTCATCTGGGCCGTCGCGCTGGGATCGGGAACGTCCGGCGGCGTGCTGGCGCCCCTGCTTATCATGGGGGGCGCCCTGGGAGCGGCGCTGTCCGGTTTCCTTCCTGCGGCGAGTCCGGGCTTCTGGCCGCTGCTCGCCATGGCCGCCACGATGGGCGGCACGATGCGCGCGCCGCTCACCGCCACTTTCTTCGCGGTCGAGCTTACCGGCAACACCCATCTGCTGGTGCCGCTGATTGCCGCCTGCGTCACCGCCCATGCCGTCACGGTCCTGGTGATGAAGCGCTCGATCCTGACCGAGAAGGTGGCTCGCCACGGCCATCACATCACGCGTGAATACCGCGTCGACCCGTTCCAGCTCACCCGCGTCAGCGAGGTGATGACCAACAAGGTCGAGTCCGTGCCGGCGTCGATGACGCTGCACCAGGTCGCCGCCTTCCTCACTGCGCCGACCACGCGTCATCCCAGCTTCCCGGTGGTGGACACGGCCGGCCATGTGCTCGGCATCGTCGATCCCCCTTCGGTCATCGCCTGGCGCCATGCCGGCAAGCACCGCGGCGCGACGCTGGCGGACCTGCTTGCCGGCGCGAAGATCACGCTCGCCTATCCGGACGAATATCTCGAAGTGCTGGCCGAGAAGCTGATGAAAGCCAACGTCGCCCACCTGCCGGTGATCTCGCGCCAGGACGAGACGCTGGTCGGCTATGTCGGCTGGAAGGACCTGATGCGCGTGCGCCTCAAGGTTCGCGCCGAGGAGCAGGAACGCTCGTCTTTCCTTGCGATGCGCCGGTCAAAAGGAGAGGAGAAGGCCTAACTGCCGCTGTCGCAACCCGGCATGTGAAAGCGGCCGGCCGAGCTAGCTTCCCGCGACCATCCCCTTCAGACGGTAGACCGCCTCCAGCGCTTCGCGCGGCGTCATCTCGTCGGGATGCAACGCCGCCAGCGTCTCGCTGAGGGCATCCGGTCGGGTCGAGGCGGCTGGTTTCGACGCTTCCTTCTTCACCGCGACCGAAAACAGCGGCAGATCGTCCACCAGCCGGTCGGCCTTGCCTGAAACCTCGCCTTCCTCGAGCTGGTGCAGCACGTCGCGGGCACGCTGGACCACTGCCTCGGGCAGGCCGGCCAGGCGCGCCACCTGTACGCCGTAGCTGCGGTCGGCGGCCCCCTGCGCCACCTCGTGCAGGAAGACGACTTCGCCGTTCCACTCCTTCACCCGCATGGTGACGTTGGAGAGCCGGGAGAGCTTCCCGGCCAGCGCCGTCATCTCGTGGAAATGCGTGGCGAAGATCGCCCGGCAGCGGTTCTTCTCGTGCAGATATTCCACCGCCGCCCAGGCGATGGACAGCCCGTCGAAGGTGGCTGTGCCGCGCCCGATCTCGTCGAGGATCACCAGCGCCCGCTCCCCGGCCTGGTTGAGGATGGCGGCGGTTTCCACCATCTCGACCATGAAGGTCGAGCGTCCGCGCGCCAGGTCGTCGGAAGCACCGACACGGGAGAACAGCCGGTCCACGATCCCGATATGGGCGCTTTGGGCGGGGACGAAAGACCCCATCTGGGCGAGGATGGCGATCAGCGCGTTCTGGCGCAGGAAGGTCGACTTGCCGCCCATGTTGGGGCCGGTCAGCAGCCAGATGGCGCCGGCGCCTCCACTCCCTGGCGCGTCGTCTGACGGGGAGAGGTCGCAATCATTGGCGACGAAAGGGCTTTCGCCGCTGCGGCGCAGCGCCTGCTCCACCACTGGATGGCGTCCGCCTTCGATTGCGAAGGCCAGCGAAGAATCGACCAGCGGCCGGCGCCAGTCCTCGCTTTCCGAAAGCAGGGCAAGCGAGGCGGACACATCGAGCACAGCCAGCGCCTCGGCGCCCGTGCGGATTTTTTCCGCCTCCGTCACGGCCTCGCCGACCAGCGCCTCGAAGGCGGCGAGCTCGATCGACAGCGCCCGGTCGGCGGCATTGGCGATCCTGGTTTCCAACCCGGCAAGCTCGGTGGTGGTGAAGCGCATGGCGTTCGCCATGGTCTGGCGGTGGATGTATTTCGCCTTTGCGGCGTCGCTTCCGGTCAGCGCGCCTGCGTGGGTGGCGGTCACCTCGATATAGTAGCCGAGCACATTGTTGTGCCGGATCTTCAGGGACCGGACGCCGGTCTCCTCGATCAGGTCGCGCTCCATGCCGGCGATGACCTTGCGCGATTCGGTGGCCAGCGCGCGCATCTCGTCCAGCTCGCCGTCGTATCCGGCACGAAGATAGCCGCCGTCGCGCTTGAGCAGCGGCAACTCGTCGCCCAGCGCCTTGCCTAGGTGGTCGGCGAACCGCTCGGGCAGTCCGTGGATCGCGGCCAGCGCGGCGTCGAGTTCGGCGGGCGGTCGCACAGTGGCGAACAGGCCAGCTATCTCGCGGGCCGCCACGAATCCGGCCCTGAGCGCGCCGAGGTCGCGCGGGCCGCCCCGGTTCAGCGCCAGCCGCGACAGCGCGCGCGGCATGTCGGCCACGCCCCTGAGCGCCTGGCGCACCGCCTGGCAGAGCCGGGTTTCGGTGCGCAGGAAGGAGATCGAATCCAGCCGCGCGCCGATTTTTTCCGGATCCGTCAGCGGCGCCGTCAGGCGATCGGCGAGCAGCCGCGCACCACCGCCCGTCACCGTGCGGTCGATCGCCTTGAACAGGGACCCCTCGCGGCTGCCGGAGAGCGTACGCAGCAGTTCCAGGTTGGCCCGCGTCGCCGGATCGATGAACAGCGCTGCGCCGTTCTCCTCGCGCGACGGCCGCGAAAGCGGCGGCCGCTCGGCCTTCTGGGTCTTCTCCACATAGGCGATCGCGCCGGAGATGGCGGAAAGCTCGGCGCGGGAGAAGGAGCCGAAGGCGTCCGGCGTCGCCACCTCGTAGAAGCGCGCGATGCGGCCGGGCGCGCTGGCGGAATCGAACAGCACCGCCGGCTGCGGGCTGGCGGTGCGGCCCAGCACGTCGAAGACGGGTTTCAGCTCCGGATCATGAAACACCGGCTCGGCCACGATCAGCTCGCGCGGATCGACACGCAATATGTCGGCCAGCAGCCGGTCCGGCGCGGTCTCGGTGACGCGAAAGACGCCGGTGGAGATGTCGATCCAAGCCAGGGCGTAATTGGCGTCCGTTCCCGCGGCCCTCACCCGCCCCAGCGCCATCAGGTAGCTGGATTGTGCGGCATCGAGCAGCTTGTCCTCGGTTATGGTGCCCGGGGTCACCAGCCGGATCACGTCGCGTCTGACGACCGACTTCGAGCCGCGCTTTTTCGCCTCGGCCGGATCCTCGATCTGCTCGCACACGGCGACGCGGAATCCCAGCGCGATCAGCTTCTGCAGATAGTCGTCGGCCGCATGAACCGGTACGCCGCACATCGGGATATCGGCGCCCTGATGCTTGCCGCGCTTGGTCAGCACGATGCCGAGCGCGCGGCTGGCCTTCTCCGCGTCGTCGAAGAACAGCTCGTAGAAATCGCCCATGCGATAGAACAGCAGCGAATCCGGGTTCGCCGCCTTGATCTCGATATACTGCTCCATCATGGGGGTCACGCCGGTTGTGGCGGCCGGGACGGGCGTGCCCTGGGAGCGTATGGGCGTTTCGTCGTTCAAGAAACTCTTTTCCAAAAACCGCGAAGGTCCCTGCTTGGCGCTTTACGTGGCCAGAGTGTAGCCTTAATCCCGAACGCTCCACAAAGAAATGCGCCGTCCAAGGTGCAGCGATATCCGAGGAAACCCAGATGGCGAAAAAGCCCGAGCAGAACGGCCCCTCCGTCAGTGCCGAGGAGGCGCTGGAATTCCACGCGTCAGGCCGGCCGGGCAAGCTGGAGATCGTCGCCACCAAGCCGATGGCCACCCAGCGCGACCTGAGCCTGGCCTATTCGCCGGGCGTCGCCGTGCCGGTCAAGGCGATCGCGGAAGACCCCAGCCGCGCCTTCGACTACACGGCGCGCGGCAACATGGTGGCCGTCATCTCTAACGGCACCGCCATCCTCGGCCTCGGCAATCTCGGCGCGCTGGCCTCGAAACCGGTGATGGAGGGCAAAGCGGTGCTGTTCAAGCGCTTCGCCGACGTCGATTCCATCGACCTGGAAGTCGCCACCGAGGACGCCGACCAGTTCATCAACTGCGTGCGCTATCTCGGCCCCTCCTTCGGCGGCATCAATCTCGAGGACATCAAGGCCCCGGAATGCTTCATCATCGAGCAGCGCCTGCGCGAATTGATGGACATCCCTGTCTTCCATGACGATCAGCACGGCACGGCGATCATCGCCACCGCAGGCCTGATCAACGCGCTGGAGATCACCGGCCGCGACATGAAGACGACGAAGCTGGTCTGCAACGGCGCTGGCTCTGCCGGCATCGCCTGTATCGAGCTCATCAAGGCGATGGGTTTCGCGCCGGAGAACATCATCCTGTGCGACACCAAAGGCGTCGTCTACCAGGGTCGCACCGAGGGCATGAACCAGTGGAAGTCGGCCCATGCGGTCAAGACCGAGGCGCGCACGCTGGCCGACGCGATGGAGGGCGCCGACGTGGTCTTCGGTCTCTCGGCAAAGGGCGCGCTGACGACCCGGATGGTGCAGTCGATGGCGAAGAACCCCATCATCTTCGCCATGGCCAATCCCGACCCCGAGATCACGCCCGAGGAGGTCGCAGAGATCCGCACCGACGCCATCATGGCGACCGGTCGCTCGGACTATCCGAACCAGGTCAACAACGTGCTCGGCTTCCCCTACATCTTCCGTGGCGCGCTCGATGTCCGTGCAACCACCATCAACGACACCATGAAGATCGCCGCCGCCGAGGCGCTGGCGCGGCTGGCGCGCGAGGACGTGCCCGACGACGTGGCCGCCGCCTACCAGGGCAACCGACCGCGTTTCGGGCCGAACTACATCATCCCCGTGCCGTTCGACCCGCGCCTGATCTCGGCCGTGCCGGTGGCGGTGGCGAAGGCGGCGATGGAATCCGGCGTCGCCGGAAGGCCGATCATCGACCTGGAAAAATATGCGCAGGAACTGTCGGCCCGTCGCGACCCGATCGCCTCGACGCTGCAGCGCATCTACGACCGCGTGCGCCGCCAGCCCAAACGCATCGTCTTCGCCGAGGGCGAGGAGACCCAGGTGATGCGCGCCGCCGTCGCCTACGTCAACCAGCGTCTCGGCACCGCCATCCTGCTCGGCCGTGACGACGTCATCAAGGAGAACGCGCGCGCCGCCGGCGTCGACCTGAACAAGCCGGGTCTCGAGATCATCAACGCGCGCCTGTCGCGCAAGAACGCGATCTACACCGACTATCTCTACGAACGCATGCAGCGGCAGGGTTTCCTGTTCCGCGACTGCCAGCGCCTCATCAACAACGACCGCAACCACTTCGCCGCCTGCATGGTGGCTCTGGGCGACGCCGACGGCATCGTCACCGGCGTGACCCGCAACTATTCGACGGCGCTGGACGACGTGCGCCGCGTCATCGACGAGCGCCCCGGCCACCGCGTCATCGGCGTGTCGATCGTGCTGGCAAGGGGCCGCACGGTGCTGGTCGCCGACACGGCCGTGCATCAGATGCCGGACGCCGTCGAGATCGCCGACATCGCGGAAGAAGCCGCCGGCTTCGCGCGGCGCATGGGCTACGAGCCGCGCGTCGCCATGCTCGCCTATTCCACCTTCGGCCACCCGCAGGGTGAGCGCTCCGAGCGCATCCAGGAGGCGGTGAAGATCCTCGACAAGCGCCGCGTCGATTTCGAGTATGACGGCGAGATGGCCGCCGACGTGGCGCTGAACCCGCGCGCCAAGGCGCTTTATCCGTTCATGCGCCTGACCGGCCCGGCTAATGTGCTGGTCATGCCCGCCTTCCACTCGGCTTCGATCGCCACCAAGATGCTGCAGGAACTCGGCGGCTCCACCGTCATCGGCCCGCTGCTGGTCGGCCTCAACAAGCCGGTGCAGATCGTCGGGCTGGGCGCGAAGGATAGCGACATCGTCAACATGGCGGCGATGGCGGCGTTCTCGGCGGGAAGCTGAGCCGCAGCCCACGCAAGCGGGCGAGAATCCGGCGATCCGGGCTGGGCGAGTCCGTGGCGGACTCGCCCTTGCGCGTCGAATCGGACGCGGCGCAGCGTGGTCAGCTTATTCCGTGACGGTGAACCCGCATTGCTTCTGTTCCATCGCGATCTGCTTGGTGATGCGGATGGCGTTCTGCGCATAGGCCTCGGTCACTGAACCGCTGTTGACGACCTTGTCCTTCAGCGGGCTGACGTTGGCGCAGAGGTGGAAGACATGCGGATCCGAGGACTTCTTGGCGCCGTTTTCCGGCGCGATCCAGTAGACGACATCCTGGCCGTCGGGGTGTTCCGCGCTCTTCGTCGCCGAAGTCACCGTGGCGGAATCCGTGGCGATCTCCTGCGCCTGGGCGGCGACGTCCGGCGAGCAGGCAGTGGTTGCCTGTCCCGTCCTGATCTGCGTCGCGCATTCGTTCATGTCCTGTGTATACTGCTCCACCGACGGGGGCTGGTAGCTGACCCCGACCAGCGTCGCCAGCACCGCCAGCACGGCACCGACGCTGCCGGCGACCTTCTTGGTCTTCGGGTCCATGTTCTTGTCGGTCAGGATCAGGAAGACCAGTGGCAGGAAGGCGATCAGCGTGATGATCGCGCCGAGCTGGTTCTGGAAGAAGAATTTGAACGTGTCGGAGGCGCGGGCCGGATCGTGCCGGTTGGCGGCCTTCCACAAAAGGTTGCCGGCGATCGCGAAAACCGCCATTCCGACCAGCAGGCCGACCAGCAGCGGCATGTTTCCCGGCTGGTCGAACTTGTGCTGGTAGAACAGGTAGATTCCGGCGATCTCGCCGCCGATGGCGACGATCCAGCAGAGCGCGGCGAAAAGGCGTAGCCGCGTTGCGGCGGACTTCTGGCCCTGCGTTGCCTGCCAATCCTTGGTAACGTCTACGGCCGGCTTGTTGTCGGTCATGACCAAATTCTCCGGTATCGACACCTTTGCCAGTGCGACGGCGGAAAGGCCAACACGCTCGGCGCAGCGTCATTGAACGAACGTCTTCATCGCCTGCCCCGGCGACGCGGCGAACAAGCACCTCCACGGCAGACCCTATCCATATTGCGCATGAATTGATCCGTCCATACCCACGCAGCCGAACGCCGGTGCGGCAATGGCTTCCAGGGTCCGCTGCCGCTGCGGGCGCCCGAGCTCGAAAAGCCAGCCGATCGGCTTCCGTCCGTTGTGCCGGTCGCTTCCCCACCCCCTTTGCCTTCACGGCGAAAGCGACTATGAAGCGGAAGCCAGAGCCCGAGGGGCAGCAAGCCGGAGCCAGCCATGACAGAGATCCTTCAGACCCCCAAGCTCGTCGTCGTTTTCGGCGGGTCCGGGTTCGTCGGCCGTCACGTCGTGCGCGCGCTGGCCAAGCGCGGCTACCGGGTGCGCGTCGCCTGCCGCCGGCCCGAGCTCGCCGGCCATCTCCAGCCGCTCGGCAATGTCGGCCAGATCCAGGCCGTGCAAGCCAATCTGCGGGTGCGCTGGTCGGTGGACCACGCCGTGCGCGACGCCGACCATGTCGTCAATCTCGTCGGCATCCTGCACGAGAGCGGCCGCCAGACCTTCAACGCCGTGCACGAGTTCGGCGCCCGCGCCGTGGCCGAAGCCGCCCGTGCCGTCGGCGCGGGGCTGACGCACATGTCGGCACTTGGCGCCGATACGGGTTCGGGCTCCGCCTATGCGGTCTCCAAGGCGCGCGGCGAAAAGGCGGTGCGGGAGACGGTGCCGGGCGCCGTCATCATGCGTCCCTCCATCGTTTTCGGCCCCGAGGACGGCTTCTTCAACCGCTTCGCCAACATGGCGCGCTTCTCGCCGGCCCTGCCGCTGATCGGCGGCGGCAAGACGAAGTTCCAGCCGGTCTATGTCGGCGACGTCGCCGAGGCGATCGCCCGCTCGGTGGACGGCAGCCTCGCGGGCGGCACGGTCTACGAGCTCGGCGGCCCGCAGGTGCTCACCTTCCGCCAGTGCATGGAGGAGATGCTGGAGGCGATCGACCGCAAGCGCGTGGTTGTCTCGATGCCGTGGTGGCTTGCCAATCTGCAGGCCTCGATCCTCGGCCTGCTGCCCAATCCGCTGCTGACGCGCGACCAGGTCATGCAGCTGCGCGAGCACAACATCGTCTCCGACAACGCCGAAAACGAAGGCCGCACCCTGGCCGGCATCGGCATCCGCCCGCCGCAGGCGCTCGGCACCATCCTGCCGTCCTATCTGTGGCGCTACCGTGCCGCCGGACAGTTCACCAAAAGCCCTTCGGGCAACGCCGAGGCTTAAGGATAGCGCGAGGCCGCAGGCTTCGCGCCCTTCGCCACGGGAGAGGCCGCTCACCCCCAGATAAAAAGGGCGGCGAGACCGACGACGCCCACCGCCAGCCGCCACCAGCCGAACAGCGCATAACCGTGGCGCGACACGAAGGCCAGCAGGCCGCGCACCACGATCAGCGCGGTGACGAAGGCGGCGACGAAACCCACTGCGATCACCGGAACATCCGACGCCGACAGTAGGTGGCGGTTCTTGACGAGATCGAACGCGAAAGCACCGATCATGGTCGGGATGGCGAGGAAGAAGGAGAATTCCGCCGCCGCGCGCTTGTCCACGCCCATCAGCATCGAGCCGACGATGGTCGAGCCTGACCGGGACGTGCCGGGGATCATCGCCAGGCACTGGAACAGGCCGATCTTGAACGCCACCGGCAAGGGCAATGAGGCCGCGTCATGGAATTTCGGCTTCAGGTCCAGCCGGTCGATCCACAGAAGCACGATGCCGCCGAGGATCAGCATGACGCAGATCAGCTTCGGCGTCTCGAACAGCACAGTCTTGATGAAATCGTGCAGCAGCGCCCCGATCACCGCCGCAGGCAGGAAGGCGACGATCACGCCCACCATCAGCCTGACCGCCGGGTCGGCGGGCAGTTCGGGCGGCAGGAAGAGATTCGGCCGCCTGAACCGCACCAGCGAGACAAGCAGCTCCCAGGCGCAGCCGCCCAGCCATATGATGCTCGCCAGCACGCCGATGGCGGCGTCGACCAGGCAGCGAAAGACGTCGGGCCTTCGCAGGAATGCCCAGAACCGCCCGGCATAGAGACTGAGGATGGCGAGGATCGCGCCGAGCTGGATCAGCACCTCGAACACCTTGCCGGTGGAGTTGAAGCCGAGGAAGTGACCGGCCAGCAATATATGGCCGGTGGAGGAGACGGGAAGGAATTCTGTCAGGCCTTCGAGCAGGCCAAGCAGCAGGGCTTCGATCAGCGTGTGTGTGTCCAAGCGCAGTTCTCACGTTGCCATAACAGGCTTGGCCTGCCATGGGATGGTTGTCACAGCGCGGGAGTCACCCTATAGGTCGCAACACCCTTGCCGGCCCCAGCCGTCGCGGCCAAGGTTTATCCATGCGGCAGGCGATTCGCCAGAGCGCTTATCAATCGCGGTATCATGCTCACGCTTTTTCATCATCCCATGTTTTCGTCCTGCCGGTTCGTCCGCCTCGCTTTCGGCGAATATGGCGAGGAGCTGGCGCTGGTCGAGGAGAAGCCGTGGACGCGGCGCAAGGAATTCCTGGCGCTCAATCCCGCCGGCACGCTGCCGATCCTGCTGGCGGAGGGCGACGTGCCGATCGTCGGCGCCGCGGTCATCGCCGAATATCTCGACGAGACGCGCGGCGTGCTCAAGCGCGACAGGCGGCTGTTCGTCGAAGGGCCGATGGAACGCGCCGAGATCCGCCGGCTGGTGGAATGGTATCTCGTCAAGGCCGAGAGCGAGATCACCCGCCATCTGGTGCGCGAGCGCGTGCTGAAGCCGCATATGCCGCCCGAGGCCGGCGGCGGCTCGCCCGATTCGACCGCCATCCGCGCCGCCCGCGCCAATATCCGCCAGCACATGAAATACACCAACTGGCTGGCCGGCACCCGTCACTGGCTGGCGGGAAGCCGCATCACCTATGCCGACCTCGCGGCGGCAGCGGCGCTTTCGGTGCTCGACTATCTGGGCGAGATCGACTGGAGCGAGCATCCGGCGGCGCGCGAATGGTACACGCGGCTGAAGTCGCGTCCCTCGTTCAGGCCGCTTCTCGCCGACCGCGTACGAGGGATTTCGCCGGTATCGCATTATGCGGACCTCGACTTCTGACCCCGACAGGCTGCGCGACCTGATCGAGCGCGAAGCGCGCGCCGCCGGCTTCGACGCCGTTGCGGTCGCATCGCCTGACGCCATCCCGCTGGCGCCGACGCGGCTCGCCGAATTCGTGGCGGACGGCTTCCACGGTTCGATGGGCTGGATCGAGGAGACGATGGCGCGCCGCGCCGATCCCTCGACGCTCTGGCCCGAGGTGCGCTCCGTCGTGGTGCTGGCGATGAATTACGGCCCCGACAGCGACCCGCGCGCGATCCTCTCCAGGCCCGATCGCGGTGCGATCTCCGTCTATGCGCAGAACCGCGACTATCACGAGGTGATCAAGGGGCGGCTGAAGACGATCGCCGGGAAGCTCGTCTCGCGCGCTGGCGGCGACGTCAAGGTCTTCGTGGACACCGCACCGGTGATGGAAAAGCCGCTGGCCGAGGCCGCCGGGCTCGGCTGGCAGGGCAAGCACACCAACCTGGTCAGCCGGGCGCATGGGTCCTGGCTTTTCCTGGCGACCATCTTTACCACCGCCGAGCTGCGCCCGGACACCCGGGAGGAAGACCATTGCGGTTCCTGCCGGGCCTGCCTCGCCGCCTGCCCGACCGACGCCTTTCCGGCGCCTTACAGGCTCGATGCGCGCCGCTGCATCTCCTATCTCACCATCGAGAACAAGGAACCGATCCCGCGCGAATTCCGCGCCGCCATCGGCAATCGCATCTACGGCTGCGACGACTGCCTCGCCGCCTGCCCCTGGAACAAATTCGCCAGCGCGGCGTCCGAAGCGAAGTTTTTCGCGCGCGAGGAATTGCGGGCGCCGAAGCTGGAGGGCCTTCTCCGGCTTGACGACGCCGCTTTCCGCGCCCTGTTCACCGGCTCCCCGGTCAAGCGGATCGGCCGCGATCGCTTTGTCCGCAACGTGCTGATCTCGGCCGGCAATTCGTGCGACGCCGGTCTGGCGGAGAGCGTGCTTCCACTGCTGGAGGATGCCTCGCCGCTGGTGCGCGGCGCGGCTGTCTGGGCGCTCTCGCGGCTGCTGCCGTCGCGCGTCTTCGCCGAACTTGCCGGACCGGCGCTGGACGGGGAGCATGACGAAACAGTGCGCGACGAGTGGCGCGCAGCCACGCAAGAGATGCTGGAGATCGGCGTATGATGAAGGTCTTCATTTTCGGCGCGGGTTATTCCGGCAAGGCTTTTGCCCGTGCAAACGCGGCACGCGCGCAGATCGTGGGCACCACGCGTTCGCCCGAGAAATTTGCTTCGCTGGCCGCCTCCGGCGCACGGCCGCTGCAATTCGACGGACACTTGACCGATGAAATCGTTGGGGAACTGTCCGACACGACCCATCTGATCGCCTCGATCGCACCCGGCGACGGCGACCCAGTGCTTGCAGCCGCCCGCGATCATATCGCCGGCAAGATGCCGGCGCTGCGCTGGATCGGCTACCTGTCGACCGTCGGCGTCTATGGCGACCACGGCGGCGGCTGGGTGGACGAGAGCGCCGAATGCCGGCCGGTCTCGGCGCGCTCGCGTCGCCGCGTCGAGGCGGAACGCGCATGGCTGGACTTCGGCGGCGAGCTCGCCCGTCCCGTTGCGGTACTGCGGCTTGCGGGAATCTACGGGCCGGGGCGTAACGCCTTCGTCAATCTCGCCAACGGCACTGCAAAACGGCTGATAAAACCCGATCAGGTGTTCAACCGCATCCATGTCGAGGACATCGCCGACGTGCTGTGGCATCTGGCCGGGCGGGAGGCCGGCGGCACCTTCAACGTCACCGACGACCTGCCGGCGCCGCCGCAGGACGTGGTCGCCCACGCCGCTTCACTGATGGGTGTCGAGCCGCCGCCGGAAATTCCGTTCGAGACCGCCGAGCTTTCGCCCATGGCGCGCTCCTTCTACGGCGAGAACAAGCGCGTCTCCAATGCCGCGATCCGGCAAACGGGTTTCGCCTTCCGCTTCCCCGACTACCGCGTAGCGCTTGAGGCCATGTGGCGGGACGGCAACTGGGCCGACGGCGAAGCGCGCAGTCCGATGAAACGCTCGTGATCGGCTTCGGTGGGGCGGATATGCTATGATTCGCCCCGCGGGAGGGCGCGCGGACGGGAAACCGGGAGTGACACAGGCGATGCGTGCGATGGTTCGCAGGACGACATTGACGGCGGCCGTCCTGGCCGCGTTCTGGGCGGGCGTTCTGGCCACAGGGCCAGCGGCGGCCTCCGACCTAGCCAAGGATTTGTTCGGGGCTGAGAAACTGCCGTCCGCCGCCGCGCCGCAATCCTTCGGCTTCTACTCCAAGGGATGCTTCGGCGGCGGCGTCGGGTTGCCTCTGACGGGACCGACATGGGAAGTGATGCGGCCCTCGCGCAACCGCAACTGGGGCCATCCAGCCATGATCGCCCTGCTCGAGAAGTTCTCGCGCGACGCGGTCGCCGACGGTTGGCCCGGCCTTCTGGTCGGAGACATCTCGCAGCCGCGCGGCGGCCCGATGCGCACCGGCCACGCCTCGCACCAGATCGGCCTGGACGCCGACATCTGGTTCAGCCCGATGCCGTCGACGCCTTATTCGCTGGCCGGGCGCGAGAAGATCGGCGCGCGGTCCCTGCTCGAACCGGGAACGACGCATGTCCTCGACGACAGGCGCTGGGATCCGGTCTATGCGCGGATCCTGAAGCGCGCGGCGAGCTACCCGGAAGTGGAGCGCATCTTCGTCAACCCCGCCATCAAGAAGAAACTATGCGAGACGGTCGCCGGCGACCGCACATGGATGAACAAGATCAGGCCGTTCTGGGGCCATGACGAGCATTTCCACGTTCGCATCGGCTGCCAGCCGGGCTCGCCGGGCTGCAAGCCGCAGCAGAGTACGGGACGCGGCGACGGCTGCGACAAGTCTTTGGCCTGGTGGTTCACCGACGAGCCGTGGCGGCCGGCCAAAGGGCCGGCAAAGCCAAGGGCGCGCGACATCATGACAATGGCCAGCCTGCCGCAGGCCTGCCGCGCCGTGCTCGACGCGCCGAGTCCTGCTTCCGCCGAGGCGGCGACTTTCCACGGCGGCAGCGTACCGGTCGCTGCCGCTGCTTCGGCGGAAGTCGTCCCGGTTCCGGATGCAGACGCGCCCTTCGCCGCCAATGCCTTCGCCGAGACGCCGAAGATCGGCGTGCCGCTGCCCCGCCCGCGTCCCGGCTCCTGACGGGACCGGCCTTTCGCGGCCGTTCGCCCCTGAACGCGCTGCCTGTCCGCAGGCCTATCTTTTGGGAGCGGCGGATGCGTGAACGGAACCGCGGCACGTTCCATTTCCTCGATCGGAAAACCGCTTCGCACTTTCCGGTCCCATGCTCTATAGCTTCAATCGGTTTGAGGCCAAAAAAAGACTGCCATGCCGGGGAGAGGAATGCCGAGCGCCAGTGACGACGAGACCGCGTTGAGATTTCCGATCCTGATCGGCGACATCGGCGGCACCAACGCCCGTTTTTCCATCGTCATGGACGCCAATTCGGAGGCCGGCGAACCGTGGATTGTGCGGACCAGCGATTTCGCGACTATAGACGAGGCGATCCAGTCCGCCGTTCTCGACAGGTCGTCGGTCCGGCCGAATTCCGCTGTGCTCGCCGTGGCCGGACCCGTCGACAGCGACGAGATCGAATTGACGAACTGCCCCTGGGTGGTCAGGCCGCGTGCAATGCTGGCCAATCTCGGCCTCACCGACCTCGTCGTGCTCAACGACTTCGAGGCGCAGGCGCTGGCGGTCGTGGCGCTCGGTGAGGAGCATATGGAAAAGATCGGCGGCGGCGAGCCGGAGCCCGGCGCCGGGCGCGTCGTGCTTGGTCCCGGCACCGGTCTCGGCGTCGCCGGCCTGATCCATGCGCTGGGACGCTGGATTCCGGTTCCCGGCGAGGGCGGCCATATGGATCTCGGGCCGCGCACGGCACGTGATTTCGAGGTTTTTCCCCATATCGAGAGGATCGAGGGCCGCATTTCCGGCGAACAGATCCTGTGCGGCCGTGGTCTGGTGAACGCTTACCGGGCGGTCGCGAAGGCGGACGGCAGGCCGGCGCCCTTCACCCTGCCTTCGGAAGTGACGGCGGCCGCACTCGCCGGCACGGACGCCACCGCAGAGGAGGCGCTCGCGCTCTTCGTTACCTGCCTCGGCCGCACCGCCGGCGACCTGGCCCTGGTTTTCATGAGCCGCGGCGGCGTGTTCCTGACCGGCGGCATCGCCCAGAAGATCGTGCCGGCGCTCAAGACCGGCAATTTTCGCGCCGCCTTCGAGGACAAGGCCCCGCATGGCGACCTGATGCGGTCCATGCCCGTCTACGTCATCACCCATCCCCTTGCCGCGCTGGTGGGGCTGGCGGCCTATGCGCGCGCGCCGTCGCTTTTCGGCGTCCAGACGGCCGGCCGCCGCTGGAATGCCTGATTCTGCCGACAGGACCAGCGTTGCGCATCGGCCATAGGCAAGGCGCGTCGATGGCGCTATGAGCATGACGGGCGCCGCCGCGCGTCGCAGAGAAACCGCATCGGATCGGAATTTGACCGCCAGGACCCCAGCCAAGAAACCCGCCCGCGGCGAAGCCTATGCCGTGATCCGGCGGATCTGGAAGGAGAACGGACGCAACTATCGCGGCCTTTACGCGATCGCGGCCTGCTGCCTCATCGTGGTGTCGGCGACGACCGCCCTTGCCGCCTGGATCATGAAGCCGCTGATCAACGATCTTTTCGTCGATCGCCATTTCGAGCGCGCGCCGCTGATCTGCGGCGCCATCATCGCCATCTTCATCGTGCGCGGCGTCGCCACCTACGGCCAGAGCATCACGCTTGCCAGGATCGGCAACAGCATGGTGGCGCGCTATCAGAAGCGCATCTTCGAGCACCTGATGAAGCTCGGCGTCGATTTCTTCAGCGAAACCAGGTCGGGGCGGCTGGCGGCGCGCATCAACGAGAACGTCACCAGCATCCGCGATCTCCTGAGCATAACCCTGAAGTCCACGGCCGGCGACCTGCTGTCGCTGGTCGGCCTGGTCGGCCTGATGGTCTACCAGGAGCCGGTCCTGGCGGCATCGATCCTGGTCATCGGCCCGCCACTGGTCTGGGCGGTCAATTACATCATGCGCCGCGTGCGCGCCGTGGCGCGCGAATCGGTCGAGATCAATTCGCGGCTGATCGGCGCCATGCAGGAATCCATGCAGGGTATCGCCGTGGTCAAGGCTTTCACGATGGAGGATCAGTTGAGCGCCCGCATCGGCGCCTTGGTCGACCGCGCCGAGTCCCGCTACAACAAGATCGCCAGCGTCTCCGAGCGCCTGACCCCGGTGACGGAAATCCTGGCGGGCCTGGCCGTGGCGGGCGTTGTCGCCTATGCCAGCTATCGCGCCGCTGCGGACAATCATCCGCCGGGCGACGTGATGGCCTTCATCACGGCTCTACTGCTGGCCTATGATCCGGCCAAACGCCTGGCGCGCACCCAGGTCAATATCGAGCGGGCGCTGGTCAATGCGCGCATGATCTACGAACTGCTCGACATACCGCCGCACCAGAGCGACGCGCCCAGCGCACCGCAGGCCGATTTCGACGGCGGCGAGGTTCGCTTCACCGGCGTTTCCTTCGCCTATACGCCCGACATGCCGGTGCTGCGGAACCTGAGCTTCACCGCGGCCGCCGGCAGGACCACGGCGATCGTCGGAGCGTCCGGAGCCGGCAAGACCACCCTTGTCGCCCTGCTGCAGCGCTTCTACGACATCGATTCGGGTACGATCACCGTCGACGGGCAGGACATCTCGAAGATCACCAAGCAGTCGCTGAGGCGCTCGATCGCCTATGTCTCGCAGCAGCCCTATCTGTTCGAGGGCACGATCCGCGACAATATCCGCTATGGCCGCCCCTCGGCGACCGACGCCGAGATCGAACTGGCAGCCCGTCAGGCCGAGGCGGACGGTTTCATCCGCGAACAGCCGCTCGGCTACGACACGCCGGTTGGCGAGAACGGCGTGACGCTCTCCGGCGGCCAGCGCCAGCGCGTGTCGATCGCGCGCGCCATCGTGCGCCAGGCGCCGATCCTGCTGCTCGACGAGGCGACGTCGGCGCTCGATAACGAGTCCGAGGCCAAGGTGCAGCGCGCGCTGACCGAGGTCATGAAGGGCCGCACCACCATCGTCATCGCCCACCGGCTGTCCACCGTAGTCAACGCCGACCGCATCATCGTGCTGGAACAGGGTCGGCTCGTCGAGGAAGGCACGCACAGGGAGCTGATGGCCAGGCCGCATGGCGTCTACGCCCGCTTCTATCACATGCAGGGCGACCAGGGCCTTGGCCTGGTGGACGACGTCCCGGCCGATAAGCCGGCTTCGCCGCAAGACGGGACGGTCGACGTGGCCAGCGCGCCCAGGCGCGCGCGGCGAACGGCGGGGAGAAAAGCATGAGCGACATGGGACTGGTCGTGGTCGGCGCCGCCGGCCGCATGGGCCAGACGCTGGTTCGCATCATCTCGGAAACGGACGGCGTGCGTCTGGCCGCCGCCGTGGAGCGGAGCGGCTCGCCGCACCTGGGCCGGGATGCCGGAGAAATGGCAGGTGTCGGCACCAACGGCGTGACCATCGGCGACGATCCGCTGTCGGCCTTCGCGAAAGCCGACGGCGTACTCGATTTCACCGGCCCCGCCGCAACCGTCGAGTTCGCCGGCTATGCCGCGCAGGCGCGCATCGCGCATGTGATCGGCACCACCGGCTGCTCGCTCGAGGACGATGCCGCCATCGCTGCCGCGGCGCGCCATGCCACCATCGTCAAGTCGGGCAATATGAGCCTCGGCGTCAACCTGCTCGCCGCCCTGGTCGAGCAGGCGGCCCGGGCGCTGGGTCCGCAGGATTTCGACATCGAGGTGCTCGAGATGCACCATCGCCACAAGGTCGACGCGCCTTCCGGAACGGCGCTGCTGCTCGGCGAGGCGGCCGCCAGGGGTCGCGAGATAGCGCTTGCCGACAATGCGGTGCGGGTGCGCGACGGCCATACCGGCGCGCGCAGACCCGGCGCCATAGGCTTCGCATCCCTGCGCGGCGGATCGGTCGTGGGTGAGCATTCGGTCTATCTGTCCGGCCCCGGCGAGCGGATCGTCCTGTCGCACGATGCGCAGGATCGCAGCATCTTTGCGCGCGGCGCGGTCAAGGCGGCGCTGTGGGCGCGCGGCCGCAAGCCCGGCCTCTATTCCATGCGCGACGTGCTCGGCCTGGACTGATTTTCGACCACAGCGGCGGCGCCGGCCGTCGTAAAACTTCGAAGGAGAAGAAATGTCACGCACCCTCGTGCTCGTGCGCCACGGCCAGAGCGAATGGAATTTGAAGAACCTGTTCACCGGCTGGCGCGACGTCGATCTGACCGAGCAGGGCGTTGCCGAGGCGAAGGCCGCCGGCGCGAAACTCAAGGCGCGCGGCCTGAGATTCGACATCGCCTTCACCTCCGCCCTCAAGCGCGCCCAGAAGACCTGCGGCATCATCCTCGACGAGCTTGGCCAGAGCGACCTGAAGACTGTCCGCGACCAGGCGCTGAACGAGCGCGACTACGGCGATCTGTCGGGCCTCAACAAGGACGACGCGCGGCAGAAATGGGGCGAGGAGCAGGTCCATGTCTGGCGCCGTTCCTACGACGTGCAGCCGCCCGGCGGCGAGAGCCTGAAGGACACCGGCGCCCGCGTCTGGCCCTACTATCTTCACGACCTGCAGCCGCATGTGCTTGGAGGTGGCACCGTGCTGGTCGCCGCGCACGGCAATTCACTGCGCGCCATGATCATGGCGCTGGACGGCCTATCGGGCGAGGAGATCGTCAAGCTGGAGCTCGGCACCGGCGTGCCGATCGTTTACCGGCTGAACGCCGATTCCACGGTCGCGTCCAAGGAAGTGCTGTGAGGGACGGGATGCAGGGGACCAAGACAGCAGGGCAATAGGGAAAGCGACAGGGCAAGGATCGAAAATCTTGTTCGCCGCTTTCCGGCGAGTATCTTCCCCTACTGCCTACTGCCTACTGCCTACTGCCCTCCACTTCGAAAAACCGCGTTGACAGCGCCCGCCCGCCCGCTTACATGGGCGCCACCAGCCCAGATGGCGGAATTGGTAGACGCGCACGGTTCAGGTCCGTGTTCCGCAAGGAGTGGAGGTTCGAGTCCTCTTCTGGGCACCATCAACCCCTCAAGCGGTTGATTCTTCGCAGAGTCGAGGAAGGTGAAAGCTTGAAATAGTCGCCCACCGAAGCTCGGCCGATGAGACGGCATAGGCGCACCCTGCGATCAGCGGCAACGCGCCTTCAAGCCGGATGTTCGGGGTACAGCCATCCCTTGATACAGGCGGCCACCGCCGGCACTGCCGAAGATATCTCTCTGCGGGTTGACGGTCATGGCATCTGCGTCCCCGCAAGCCATTGCGAAACGATGTCTCGCCTACAGCCTGTCGCGTTTGATCGGATTCATGTGTCGTGCTGTAAGCTTCTGTTTCCCCAAAACCGCTGCGCACTTTTGGGCGACATGGTTTAGAACTTGACGCTGGCTCCGACGCCGACGACACGGCCGCGTGTCAGATAGACGCCGGTCGCTCCGCTCGGCGGAAAATCGACGGAATAGGACAGGGGGCGCTCATCAAGCAGGTTGTTCACGAACGCGTGGACGCCCCAGCGCTCGTTCTCCCAGCCAATCCGAGCGTTGACCATGTGATAGGCGGGCATTTTCGCGGCATTGGCGAGATCGGAATAGCGCGTGCCGGTGTACTGGTAATTCACGTTGGCTCTGAATTCGCCGGAGATGCCAAACTTCTCGCCCGGGACCACGTAGTCCAGTCCGAGTGTGGCAGTCCAGGTCGGCACCTGCGGCACCGCATTTCCCTCGGCGGCTCCGGCAAGCGCGGATTGCGCGCTCACGTCCACCATTTTTGTCTTGGTGTAACCCACACCGGCCATGAACTGGAGGCCGTCCGCGACTTCGACCGAGCCGCTTATTTCGGCACCGTAGCTGCGATAATCCTGATTGGTCATGAAGACCTGGAACGTGTTGGTATCGAATCCGCTCAGTACGCCGTCGCTTATGTCGTTGTAAAACACCGCCGAACGCAGGGCGACCTTGTCCGTGACCTGAGCTTTGGTTCCCAGCTCATACGTCCAGCCCTTTGCCGGCAGGAACGGTGGTGAGGCGATGCCGTAGCCCGCATAGGCGGCCAATTTCTCGAACCCGCCCGACGAATAGCCGCGCGCGATCGACGCATAGCTCGTTATCTGGTCCGTCCAGTGATAGCTCAAGGCCGCGCGACCGGTCAGATAGGTGTCCGAAACGTCGCCTTCCTGGTGGAAGGCTGGGACCGTGCCCGGAAAGCCGTTCGAAACATAGTCGCCGACGAAACTCTGTTGGTCGTGCGCAAGGCGCAGGCCGCCGGATACCTCCCAATGTTCGTCGATCGGAACGGTCGCATCTCCGAACACGGCATAGGTGCTGCTTTTCAGCTTGTTGTCGAAAGTCCCGTTGAATACCGGAACATAGGCCGTGCCGGCCTCGCGGTGCATCTCATAGTCCGCGTGCATGAAGCTCGCGCCGAGCACCCACTGCCAATCCGAGGTCTCCGCCGAATTGACACGGAACTCCTGATTGAAAAGTCCCTCGGTCTCGTCGGTCATGATCTTGTCGGTGGCCGGGTTGAAAAACACGCTGGTCGGAAAACCGCTGATGGCACTGTAAAGATAGGCGTCCGTGAAATCCGCGTAACTGTGGATGTCGGTCTTCTGGTAGCTCGTGGTGGACGTCAGCGTGACGCTTTCAAGTTCCTTGCTGATGCTGATTGTTCCTTGCCCGATCGTGCGCGATTGCTCGGGCTCGACGTCTTCGCCGCTGGTGGGAAAATCGGGCATGTCATAGTAGAGATATGCCGGGTTGTTTCGCTCGTCGCGGCTGTAGGTGCCGCTGATATCGATCGTCCAGCTATCGTCGGGCGTGAAGCGGAGCGCGCCTCGGGCAGCGCCGACCTTGGCGCCGCCAAGATCCTTTCTCAGATACGGGTTCGGCACGTCGCCGTCGAACTTCTGAAGACGAACCACACCGCGCCCAGCCACGGTATCGGGCACAAGCCAGCCTCCGGCGGTACCCTGCACAAAGGCGTGGCCGTCGGTTCCGATTTCGGTGTCCAGCCGCAGTTCACGCTCGCCATCGGCAGGACGGCTGACGACATTGATCGTTCCACCGAGCGAGTTGCGTCCGAATGTCGTGCCCTGCGGCCCGCGCAGCACTTCGACACGTTCGACGTCGAGCAGCGGCGGACCAAAGCCGAGGATGCTCGTCGGCACACCGTCGACCGCGAAGCCTACCGTCGAATCCAGGGAATTCAACGGGCTTCCCAGCGTCGAGACGCCGCGTATGTTGAGGAAGTTCTCGCCAAAGCGGGAGTAGTCGACAAAGTTCACGTTCGGCGAACGCTTGGCGATTTCCGCGGCGGAATCGAGCGTGGACCCGGGGATATCGTCGGCCTCGAGGACGGTCGCGCTGACCGGAGCCTTCTCTTCTGTCTCGGTGCGCTTTCGGCTGGTGATGACGATCGCATCGAGCACCGTGCCTTCGCTTTGCTGCGCCGCTTCCTGCGCGAAAACGACAGCCGCCGGATACCAGCCCGGCGACGCGAGGAAGACGGCCACGCCGCAGTAAAGCGAACGCTTGAAGTTTGAATGCCCCATATTCCCACCGACACAAAGGCTCACACCCCTAGCCAGGAGCGCAAAACATGACTATTATCGTCATGTAATATTCGGCGCCTGCGACTGTCACAATCGCGCGACTATCGCCACCGCAAGCAAAACTATCGCAAGCCAAAAAAAGGGTCCGGGACTGAAGGAAAACGCATGGTTGCGAAATCGGAACTGATTGGCGATTTCTCAATCAGAGACGTTCTGAGAGAAGCGGCTTCCCGCTCGATCGAGGTTGCCCAGCTGAAGGAGCTGCCGCCGCTTGTCGACACGCCGACGATGTCGGGGACGATAAAGGCGGAGGCGGTGAGGGACGGCCTGTTCATGTCCGGCTATGATCTCACCTACCTCGCCGACAGCGACTTCACGATGGAGATGAACCGGTCTGTTTTCTGCGGGCTGCTGCTCGACGGACAAAGTGCGCCGCTGGCGGTCGAAGAGCATTGCGTGGTCGAACACAGGCCCCAGCGCGTCGAGGTTCTCGGCATCGGCGAGCCCGTCCTGTGCCGCCGCAGCCTGCAGGCCGGCACGCGCACGCGAGCGTTCGGCATAACCGTGCGTCCGGAATTTCTGGAGCAGTTCGGCGAGCATGTCGATGGCGATGGCCTTGCGCCCTTGCGCGACTTCCTGAAGCCCGGATTCCATCGCGCCACGCTTCCCTGGTCGCCCAGGATCGTCGAGATGGGAAACGAGGTGCTGAACCATTCCTACTCGGGGGCCTTGAAACGGCTCTACCACGAAAGCCATGCGCTGAGGTTCCTGATTGAGGTCGCCGTCGCCCTGCGAGAGCAGACGAGGGCACATGCCGCAATCGGCAGGATCCCATACGAGCGGGCGAGCCAGGCTCGCGAGATTCTCGACCGCGACCTGATCGATCCGCCCCGTGCCCTCGACCTGGCCCGGCAGGTCGGCGTGAACCTGACGACGCTGCAGGCCAATTTCAAGGCTGCATTCGGAACGACGATCTTCGGCTATGTGCGCAGGCAGCGTCTTGAAATGGGGCGGCTTCTCATCACCGAGCGCGGCCTGCGCATTGCCGACGCCGGGCTCAAGGTGGGCTTCTCGAACGCTGCCGCCTTTACCGCCGCCTATCGCCGGCACTTCGGCAAGACGCCGACAAGCGACGTGAAGCGCGCGTCGTAGAACGCGAACCCGGGTGCCGTTCGCCGGTGCGATGGTTTTCCTTGATTGCGCGATAGTCGCACCGTTGCGTCGCTCGAATCGCCTCGATAATTCATGAGAATGATAATCATCTTTTGCGGCCGGCATCGAAGGCTTCGGCCGCCGGGACGGGTGCGAAAATGGCGCGCGGCTTCAACTACAAGCTGACCAAGGCGTTCGGCGCGACCGAACACACCATGACCGTGGTTTCGGTTCGCGACGTCACGCCGAGCTTCCGGCGCATCCGCTTCCATGCGCCGACGATCATCGACGGTCGCGAAACGCCGACCGCCAGCTTCATCCGCATGTGGGCGCGCGGTCTAGACGATCCCGACAAGCTGCACCAGCGCGGCTACACCCTGATAGATCCCGATCCGAAGTCCGGCGAAGTGTCGTTCGACTTTGTCCTGCATCAGCCGGCCGGCCCCGCGGGCCACTGGGCGGCGAACGCGAAGCCGGGCGACACGATCACCGCGTCCTACATGTCCTTTACGAAGTTCGACGTGCCGGACCCGGAGCCGGAAGGCTATCTTCTGCTGGGCGACCCGTCGGCCGTCCCGGCGATCAACGCGATACTCGACGTGTTGCCGCGCGACGCGCGGGTGGTCGTGGTCCTGGAGATCATCAGCGACGGCGACGAGACGATCCCGATCAGCGAACATCCGGGAGCGACCGTTACATGGGTCGCGAAACATGTCCCGAGCCGGCTGGGCGAAGCCGTCCCGCAACGCGACTGGTCGAACTGGCTCGCGTGGCTGGCGGGGGAGTCGAAGACCGTGAAGGAGGTTCGCGCGATCCTCAACACCGTGCATGGCTTTCCGCTTTCCGATATCCAGCATCGCGCCTACTGGATGCGCGGCAAGGCCATGCGGCTGGCGAAGGAGCGTGAAACACGGGAACTGGAGGAGGCGGTCGGCGAAAAGGCGCCCGCGCCCGTCGCCGCGAAGGGTTCCGCCAGGCAGCCGTACGGCCGCTGGCGTTCCGAACGCGGCAAGGAACTGCTCGGATCGATACGGTGGAAGCTGCGCGTGGCGGGCGTGATGCAGGCCTTCATCTCGGTCATGCAACTGATCCCTTACATTCTGCTGGCGGAGATCGGCCGCCGCCTGCTTGGCGGGGAGACGGGATGGGACGCATTCCGCGTGCCGGTGCTGGGAGCTCTTGTCTCGTTCGGCGGCGCCGCGCTGCTGTCGGCGGCGTTGATGGTCTGGCTCCACATCGTCGATGCGGAGTTCGGGTGTGACCTGCGGCGCTCGGTCGTCTCTAAACTGGCGCGCCTCCCGCTCGGCTGGTTCAGCGACCGCAATTCCGCTGCGGTGCGCCAGGCAGTCCAGGAGGACGCCGGGCGGCTGCACTACATGGTGACCCATGCCGTGCCCGATTCCGTTGCCGGCGGGGTCACGCCGATCATCGTCCTTCTTTATCTGTTCACCGTCGATTCCGGCCTGGCGGCGATGCTATTCGTTCCTGTCCTCGTCATGGTCTGGCTTTACAGCATCATGATGCGCGGCAACGCCGACAATCTTGCCCGCGTTGCGGATTGGACCAAGAAGGCCAACGCCGATGCTTCCGCGTTCGTCGGCGCGCTGCCTGTGGTGCGGGTCTTCGGCGGAGACGGACGTCGGCTGCGGGAGACGTTGGACGGGCAGATCGGCTTCCTGAACGATTGGCAGCGGCCGATGGCGGCAGCGAAAGCGCTTTCGCAACTGGTGATCCAACCTCCGACATTCCTGTTGCTGATCGTCGCCGTCGGCATGTGGAAGATCTCGTATGGCGGCATGACCCATGCCGAGCTGCTGCCGTTCATATTCCTGGGGACGACGTTTGGCGGACAACTTCTGGCCGTTCTCTACGGCCTGGCGCCCGTCCGCGAAGGCCGTCAGGCCGCCCGGCGCATCGGCGTGCTGCTCGAGGAGAAGGAACTCGACCGCAGCGACGTCGCCGAAGAAGCTCCTCATGGCCCGACAGGCTTGCGCTTTGCCGACGTGACCTTCGGTTACCGCCCGCGCGTTCCTGTTCTGCGGAATATCGACCTGGACCTCAAGCCGGGCACGATGACGGCGGTTGTCGGGCCGAGCGGGGCCGGCAAGTCTACCCTGGCCACGTTGTCCGGACGCTTTCATGACGTCACCAGCGGCGCGGTGAAACTGACCTTCGACGGCAAGGAGGCCGACATCCGGAACCTTCCGCCCGAAGCGTTGCGGCGATGTGTCGGCTTCGTCTTCCAGGACGTGCAACTCATCAAGGGAACGGTGCGCGAGAACATCGCTCTCGCGGTGCCGGCCGCTTCGGACGCTGACGTGGAGGTGGCGGCGCGGGCGGCCCATATCCACGAGCGCATCATGCGGATGCCGCGCGGCTATCTCAGCGTCGTCGGCGAGGACGCCTACCTGTCCGGCGGCGAAGCGCAGCGGCTTTCCATAGCGCGCGCATTGCTGGCGAACCCGCCTGTCCTGGTTCTCGACGAGGCGACGGCGTTCGCCGACCCTGAGTCGGAACATCTCGTGCAGCAGGCGATCGCCGCGCTGGTCAGGAACAGGACGGTGCTGGTCGTCGCGCACAGGCTGCACACCGTCGCCGGCGCAGACTGCATCGCGGTCATGCGCGATGGACGGATCGTCCAGCGCGGCCGGCACGAGGAGTTGCTGGCGCAGGGCGGGCTCTACAGGGAACTCTGGCAGGTCGGCGAGGAGATCGCGGCATGAGCCTCGTATTGCCCGCCGCAGCCCGGCGCAAGCTCCTGCCATACGGCTTGCTGGTGGGGATCGCCGCCGCTGCGAGAGCGGCTTCCGCGCTGGTCCTCGTTCCGCTTCTCGGCACGCTGTTCACCGCGGGTCCGGCAGACGCGGCCGGCTGGCTCGGGGCGCTGGCCGCCAGCGTACTTGTCGGATGGATCGCCGAGATGCGGCTGATGGCCTTCGGCTTCGAAATATCCTACCTGGCCGCGACCGATACGAACAACCGCCTTGTCGATCATCTGTTCGCCGTCCCGGTCGGCGCGTTCGGCGCGAAACGGCAGGCCGAGGCGAAGCGCGCATTGACGGGGCCGGTTCCTGAACTTTTCGCGGCTGCGGTCAATCTCGGCGGACAGACGAGCATCGCGATAGTTGTCCCCCTTCTGATCGGCATCGGGCTCCTCTTCGTGGCCTGGCCGCTGGGCGTCGTCGCCGTCGTGGCGGCGCCGATACTCGTCTGGGTGCTGCTCTTCGGAGCACGGCTCATGCGAAGCGCCGAGGAAGATTTCGCCTCGGCTTCGGAAGAAGCCGCCGAGCGCACCGACGAGTTCGCCAGGGCGCAGATGGTGCTGCGCGCCGCCGGCCGCACCGGCTTCGACGGTACCGCGTTGGGCAAGGCTATCGACGCGCAGCGCCGCACCGGGCTTCGCATGAGTTTCATGACCATCCCCGGAACGTTGCTGTTCACGCTGGCCATGCAGGCGGCGCTGGTGGCGATGATCGCCGTGACAGGACTGATGTTCGCGAACGGCACAATGGACGCGGCCCGGACCGTGGCGCTCATCGTGGTGGTCGCACGCTACATCGAGCCGTTCAAAACGATGTCCGACCTGTTTCCGGCGATCGAGTCCGCGCGCGGGGCCTGGCGGCGAACGGCGGACGTGCTCGCCTTACCCAGACTGGCGAACCCGGCGAGGGAGGCAGCGCCGGGGGCGCCGTCCGTGGAGCTCAGGGGCGTCGGGTTCGCCCCGAACGGCAACACGGTGCTGGACGACATTTCGTTCCTGGCGAAGCCGGGGACGACAACGGCGATCGTCGGCCCGTCCGGCTCGGGCAAGAGCACGATCCTGTCGCTGATCGCCCGGTTCCGCGACGCCGATACCGGCCAAGTCCTCGTTGCCGGGCGCGACGTTCGCGAATACCTGCCGGCGACGCTCATGTCGAAGCTTGCGATCGTGTTCCAGAACGTGCAGCTTTTCGAAGGCAGTATCATCGAGAACATCCGTATCGCGAAGCCGGACGCCACCGACAGGGAGATCGAGGCTGCGGCGAAAGCCGCTCGGGTGGACGAGATCGTCGCGCGCTTGGGCGGATGGAACACGCAGGTCGGCGAAGGAGGCTCGCGGCTATCGGGCGGCGAAAGGCAGCGGGTGAGCCTCGCGCGCGCTCTGCTCAAGGACGCTTCGATCCTGCTGCTGGATGAAGCGACGAGTTCGCTGGACACAGGCAACGAAGCCGCCATCGCGGCTGCGCTCAAGGGTTTTCGCAATCATACAGTGCTCATCGTCGCCCACAGAATGGAGACGATCGCCCATGCCGACAACATCATCTTTGTCGAGGCTGGCTCCATCGTCGAGGCAGGTTCACGCGAGGGGCTGATCAGGAAGAACGGCCGTTTCGCAGAATACTGGCTGAAGCGTCGCGAAGCGCTGGAATGGCGTTTGAACGGATAGATCTCGGATTCGAAAGTCTTCTTGCCGATCTCGATCAGTCACCATGCGTGCTGCTGGAATGATTTTCTCAAGGCGAGTGGTCTCATTTGGCATTGTATCCGCTTCAGGGCCGGTGCGGATCGGCCGATCGCCTCGATCGGCGATCTAAGGAATGAGAACCAGGCTGCCGGTGCTGCGACCGGATTCGAGGTCGGCGTGCGCATCCGCCACGTTTTCGAGCGCATACCGCCGGCTGACAGGACCCGCGACACCGAGCGGCATCAACGCAAGAACGGCTTCCGCAGCCGCCCGGTATGTCTGGCGATCAGCCGAATAGGCCATGAAACTCGGTCGCGCGAGGGTTAGCGCGCGACGCGGGCCGATATCGTCGACGTTGATCGGCGGGATCGGGCCGCCGGCCTGGCCGATGCTTGCAACAACGCCGAACGGCCTGGCGCAGGCAAGTGACTTGGCCAGCATGTCGCCGCCGACACCGTCATAGACGACATCGACGCCGCGTCCTCCCGTGTAGGTGGCGATCTCAGCGACGATATCTGCGGCGCGACCCACGATCACATGGTCGGCGCCAGCGGCGCGGGCCAACGCGGCCTTGTCCGGCGATCCGGCCGTGCCGATTACGTGCGCGCCGAGCTGCTTCGCCCAGCGTACGAGCAGGCCGCCCATCCCACCCGCCGCAGCATGCACGAGGATCGTCGTCCCGGCGTCAACCGGATATGTCCGGGTCAAAAGCATGTGGGCGGTGATGCCGCGCAACATCGAACCGGCGGCCATCTCCGCCGAGATATTGTCCGGCAGCGCAATAGCGCGCCACTCTGTCAGGAGGCGGGTCGAGGCATAGGCGCCGACGGGAGCCCCGGCATAGGCCACCCGATCTCCGGGTGAGAGGCGGCTGACATCAGGGCCGACAGCCTCGACGACGCCTGCGCCTTCAACGCCGAGCGTCGCCGGGAGCGGCAGCGGATAAAGACCGGTCCGGTGATAAATGTCGATGAAGCTCACACCGATCGCCTCATGGCGAACACGCACCTCGCCGGGCCCAGGTGCGGAGGGCTCATCTGCCGATATGATCAATTGATCGACACCGCCGACGGCGGCGATCTGCACCTTCTTGTCCATGTTCTGTCTCCGGTTTGAGGGTGCGTTCAGAATCGCCGAATGACGCCTGATAATAAATTCCCTATATTGTCCTATCGAATGGGAAAAAACGCACAATGACCGACTGGGAGGATCTTCGCCATTTCGCGGCGCTTTCGGAGACAGGTTCGCTGTCGGGCGCGGCGCGGTTGATCGGCGTCGAACATGCGACGGTTGCGCGCCGGGTCGCGCGCCTGGAGGCGCAGACCGGTCTCAAGCTGGTGGACCGCCGCGGCCGGCGTTTCCGTATCACAGCCGAGGGCGAAAAAATCGCGGGGATTCTACACGGGATGCAGGAGGCCGCCGCCGCCGTGGAGCGCGCCAAGGCGGGCCGACAATCGCCGCTCGTCGCTGACGTGACGATCAGCGCGCCCCCTGCCTATGCGACAGCAAGATTGGCTCAGCCTCTGGCTGATCTGCGCCGTCAACATCCGGGCATTCGCGTGCGCGTTATCGGGGAGACGCGTCAGGCGTCGCTGAACCGGCGCGAGGCGGACATCGCCGTTCGTCTTTCGCGCCCTACGGTCGGCGATCTGACATGCGTCAAGATCGGCGAGAGCCAGTTCCGGCTCTATGCCAGTATCTCATATCTCGAGGCGACGCCGATCGACGCCTGGCAATTTGTCGCCTATGACGAAGCCTTGGACGCCGCGCCTCAACAGGCGAGACTGTTGGGTTTGCTGAAAGGTCGCACGATCGGGTTGCGCGCCAGCACGCTTGAAATGCAGATGGCTTTTCTTCTTGCGCATGGCGGCGTCGGGATGCTGCCGGACTTCATGGTAGACGGGCAGGACGAACTCATCGTTGCCGATCCCGATGAGCCGCCGCTGACGCGTGAAGTCTGGATGGCCGTGCACACGGACATGAAGGATGCGCCGCCAATCCGCGCGGTCATGGACGGCGTCGCTCAAAAAAATTGATGAGGACCGGCTGACTCGTCGCCTTTAACATCATCCATGCACAGTAGATGACCGCCTTGCGTCACGGAACGATTGCGCAGCGAGATCGGCGGTGAAAAAAGCAGATACAATTTTTGAGCAGTGGCCCATGTAATTGCCGAATGTCACGGCCCTGCCGCCTCTTGTGGCGCGCTTAGAGGAGGACATATGGCTTTCGTTAGCCGATATCCTCACCAGTCAGTCGGGTCGGCTCACATACGGGCTGAGGTAGCCGCGATGGCATAGGTGAGCCGGGTAGGAACCGCCTGGATGCGATCCGAGACGGCGCAATCGATACAACGCCATGCTCTCGTGATATCGCTTCCGGCGCCGACCCCGATCACGGGTTGGGGCATGATCGGCGCTCTTCCCATGCCGGCGTGAGAAATTGCCGCCGAGTTTGAAGCGGCTTTGCCCACGATCTTCCTGGGCAGCTCGATGATGTTCGTAACGATGGGTGCCGCGTCACCATCGGCCGGCCGTCCGCTCCGCCGATTCTGTGCGCGGCAGGTTATGGCCGTCGGGGTGATGCTGATTGGCGTCGGGTTGTGCATAGTCGCTCTGGCTCCCACGGTGCCAGGGTTTTTATAACAGCCTCCAAGGCTGCATCATGGCCGGTATCTTGGCGACAACGAACCAGATTCCTGACGAGCGCGGCGCGGCATTGTCAATCGCCGAGACCATCACGGATGACCGAGAAATAACGATCGGTGCCGACCTGGCCGCCTTTCAGCGCGACCTCCAGCCCGTCGATTGCCGTGATGCCTGAATGGGCGACGCAGAGCGGCGAGCCGGGTGAAGCCGGCAACGGCATACGAACAGTCAGCGCGTCGACACCCATCTGGCCAAGGGCATGGCTCGACGTGTCGCCGCCGGCTATGATCACGCGCTTCAACCGCTGTTCTGCCGTCAGCTTTCGAAGCAATTCTCCGAGTCCGCGGCCGAGTTTGTGGCGCGCGCCCTGATGGCGGTCGATCTCCGCGCCCCGGTCCGCCGCCGGGCCAAGCGCCGTATAGAGAATGACGCTGCGGCCTGTCTCCAGGCTGGCCTGGGCGGCGGCCGTCGCACGTGCGATCGCCTTGTCGCAATGCTCCGAAACCAGCTCGACCGGATCCACCTCGATTCCGTCGAAACCGTCGGTCATTGCGTGCCGGATCTGTCGTTCGGTCGTCGGCGAGCAACTGCCGGACACCACTGCGATCCGGTCGACGGCGCCGGGACGCGCAAAAGTCGTGCCGGTGGCCGGGGCGCCGTTTCCATTCCATTCGGCAAGCAGCGCGTATTCAACGCCAGAAGAGCCGGCGACGAAATATCCGCCGTGCCTGCGCGCGCGCCAGATTTCCTTGCCGGCCAGAACCTGGCTTTCGGGGCCGTCGACATCGACGAGCAGGATCGCAGCATTCGCGGCCAGCCTGTCGAAGGTCGAAGACGGGTCAGGAGACCGCAGCGCCGCCAGGTCGAGCAGCTCGGACGGAAGGTCCGTCTGACGCGACAGATGGATAAGGAGGTCGGATTCGTCCATCGGCGTCGAGGGATGGCGGCTCATCACCGGATGGCGGTCGATCCGGTAGTATCTGTCGCGATAGGCGGCGAAGAGATGACCGAAGGCGGTGTAGCGCCGAAGTTGCGGCGCACCGACCACCAGCGGTATGCAGCCCTGCTCGAACACGGCGCGACCGATCTCGATCGCCCGGCCGATATTGCCGATGGCAGGGCTCGAATCGAAGGTCGAGCAGACCTTGTAGTGGCAGATTTCCGCCTGAAGCGACTTCAGCCAGGCGAAGGCGTGCTTGAGATGCGTATCCATCCATTGCGGGGATTCGCTACGGCTTGTTCCCGCCAAGCCGACGGCACGGCAATGCGCGAAACGCGCCAGCAGGCCGGCGTCCGGCTCGCGCGTGAAGAGGACGGTCGGGACGCCGCCGAGCTCGAGCGCCTCCATCACGTCGGTCGAACCGGTGAGATCGTCGCCATAGTAGCTGAGGAGCAGGTTGTGCATGCTCAGGCTCCGCTGCCGTCGGCGAACTTCTCGATCGAGCGCGCCAGTTCGACATGGTCCCTGGCGAATTCGTTCAGGGGAATGTCTTCCACCGCCGCCTGCCAGGCCTGCCGCACGGCGCGCACCCCAGCGCCGGGACCGTCCGGGTGACTGACGATGCCGCCGCCGCAAAGATAGAGAAGGTCGACCGTGCGCCCGGTACGTTGATAGGTCTCCGGTGCCTGTCCGCCCCATTGGCCGGAACAGACCACGGGCAGTGCGCAATCGGCAGGCGAGAAGATGGGCCCCGTCACCGCCTCGAAGGAGCGAACGAAGGAGTCGTCCGGCTCCCAGTATTTCGAGGCGATGCCGTTGATCTGGAACTGGTCGACGCCGAGCAGCCGCCAGAACTGCTGCCAGACCCCGAAATCCATGCCGAGGCCAGGATGGCGGGTAAGAATGTCCCAGCCATTGCGGTGCGCATGCAACACCAGGTTGGAGCGCTTCCTCAGGAAAGCCATGCCGCCAAAGCCGATGGAGTTGATGTTGACCACCGCGCAATTGCCGCCGGCTTCGAGCACCATGTCGTGGTTGCGCATCATCTCGTCCGGATCGGCATGCGAGATGCCGAAGGCGTACATCACCTTCTTGCCGGTCTTCTGCTCATGGTCGAGGATCAGCGGCATGATCGCCTTCACCCGCTCCGACAGCGGCGAATAGGCGGGGCTCATGAGCTTCTCGTCGTCCTTGATGAAGTCGACGCCGGCGTCGATCAGCTCGCCCACCATCGCGGCCGTCTCAGGCGGTCGCAGGCCAAGCGCCGGCTTGACGATCGTGCCGATGATCGGGCGGTCCTCGACGCCGGTCAGCCGGCGGCTGCCGGCTATGCCGAATCGTGGGCCGGGATGGGCGCCTTCGAACTCGGGCGGCAGCTTCATGTCGACGACGCGGATTCCCGAGAGGCCCCTGATCGAATAGATGCCGCCGATCGCGATCGTCATCAGCGCCGCGAGATCGGTGCCGATGGCGTCGAGCGGGAAGCCGATGTCGACATCGGCGCGCTTGAAGGGGCCGGCGCCGGCCTCGGGGATCGAGGGCCGCTCCGCGGCGGCCAGATACCGGATCGCCAGGACGCGCGCCGCCACACGCGCCTTCAGTTCCTCGGTTTCACCCGGCAAGGCGACGAACGTGCCGGTCGACTGGTCGCTTGCGATCTTGGCCGCCAGCGCTTCAATACTGCCCGAGGTCTCGATGCGATAGGTGAGGGTGATCATGGCCGTCCACCAGACTGAAAGGCAGGAAATGAATTCCCTCCGCTTGAAATCTGGTATAATGAGTATCTAAGCATTGCAAGCAGTATCCTACCCGGCGAAGCGCCGCGGAAAGGCAGGCATTCCGGAGGTTGCCGCCGCAGTGCTAGATTGAAAGTAGGCCTAAAGGAGTGATTCGCGACGATGAACCGTTCGGAGCCGATCGTCCGGCGCAAGCTTTCCGATGAAGTCTTTGTCAGGCTGCAGCGCCTCATCACCAGCGGTGACCTGCAGCCGGGGGACGAGATGCCGTCGGAGCGGGAATTGATGGAGCGGTTCGAGGTCGGCCGGCCGGCAATCCGCGAAGCCATGCAGGCGTTGAGCAACATGGGACTGGTCGCCATCTCGCATGGCGAGCGCGCCAAGGTACTGCAGCTTACGGCGAAATCGATCATCAAGCAGGTCGATGGCGCGGCCAAGATCATCCTGTCGTCGTCGAAGGACACGCTGGAGCATCTGAAGAGCGCGCGCATCTTCTTCGAGCGAGGTATGGTCAGGGAAGCTGCCGAAAAGGCCACACTCGAAGACGTGGCGACGCTCAGGGCGATCGTCGGCGAGCAGTGGGCGGCGCGCGGCGATGCCGAGGCCTTCATCTCCGCCGATATGCGGTTTCATACCCGGATCGCGGCGATCTCGGGCAATCCGATCTACGTCGCGGTCAGTGAAGCGATGCTTGGATGGCTGAAGGAATATCACACCGAGATGCTCATCTGGACCGGCAAGGAAAAGTTCACGCTGACCGAGCACGAGGAGATCATCGACCGCATCGAGAAGAAGGACGCCGACGGTGCCGAGAAGGCGATGGTCAAGCATCTCGAGCGTTCGCGCGCCCTCTATGTCATGACCGCCGGGAAGTGAAGGCAGCCGGCCGCGAGCGGATCGTCGTCCAACGAGTGACGATCCGCCTGGCGATCAGGCAGTCGCAGAACTGCTGTCCGCTTTTCCTGTCGTTGCCCCAGCCTGGTCGATCCGCGCTATGGCGTAAGGCTGCATGACAAAATCGCCTCGGCCAAGTTCCGAGGCATCCACCGATACGGTTTCCGGTGTTAGATTTGCCAGCCACGCGATCGTCTCGCCTGAGGCGGTGCGCGCCGCCAATGCCAGAACGCGCGTCTCGTCGCTGGTTCTCGCGGAAACCTGCACAAGCCCGGAGAGGTCGCAGAGTCCCTTGACGGCCTGGAAGATCGGGCGCGGCGACCCTTCGGCAGCGGATTCACCCGGCCCGGCAAGGACGCCGAACGGTCCCGTGAAACCCGACAATGTAAGCATTTCCAGTCCGGCCGGCGCCACCCGAGCGGCGTAGCCGATCGTCCATGCAGCGGCGATGAGCCCGGTGTGGCGCGGGTCGCTATTGGCCATGGCGATGCGCTGGCCGCCCGGATTGTCCTTGGTCGCGCCGCCATAAGGGTTTTGCCGCATGGCGATGGTGGAAGGGCCGATCCGATAAGGCTTCGCTCCGTAGATCGCCCGCGTCGACCGGGTGATGAAGGGCAGCGCCTCCAGCGATTGCATGACGCTGAGGTCGTCCGCCGCATGCACGATAGGGCAGGTGCAATGGGTGATGAAATCGAGCTTTCCGGCAGGCACGCGCTTGCGGTTAAGCTCGGTGAAATAGCTGAACATGCCGCCGCCGAGGCGAATGTCGGGAAACGCGCGGCGTGCCGCGGCGTAAACGTCTTCGAGCGGCGGGCAGTCCGGCCACGCGCTGCCCGGTGGCGTCGACTGCCGGTCGACCGAGGGCGAAACCGCAACGGCGTCGAGCCGCAGTCCGGCCTCACGCGCCAAGGCCGCAATTCCCGACAGCTCCCTGTCGAGGTCGCCGGCACAGGTAACGACGCATTCGAGTGTCGTCCTGGCAGGGAAAGACGCGGCCAGCCTGGCATGGGCCTGAAGGGCCTCCCGGCCGTGGCCGCGTGTCGGATCGAAGTGGAGCAGGAGCTGTTGCGGGCCGAGCATCGACAGCATCGGCAACTGTTGCAAGGCGGTCTCGACGTCTTCGGGGTAGATCACCACGCCGATGTCGGGGAGCTTCGGCCCGGCTTCGCCGAGTTCGATGCGCACCGGATCGACCCTCTTCGAAATGGCCGGGATCTTTCCGGCTTCCGTGACACGAAGATTGACCGTCTGGCGCACGGTTTGGCCAGCCGGCAGGACATACGGCCACGGCAGCGCGAGCGGCCGGACATAGGTCTTGTACGAGGCGTCCGACCAGTTGCGCTGATCTTCCATCTCGAACGCGTCGCCTTCCATGCGGCATTCGGCGCTGATGCCCGGCCGCACCTGATGGGTGATGGCCCGCATGTCCTTGAAGGGCTGCCAGGGATCGATCAGCAGCGGCAGTCTCGTGTCCTCCACGCTGCCGTCGGTGTGCTCGACCCTTATCGGACTGCCGGCGAGACCGGAGATCGGGTGCAGGATGCAGAAGCCGCAGCGGTTGGTCTCGAAATCGCTTTCGGGAAGCGCGCTCACGTCGAAGACGAGGCGGCCGTCGGCATGGCCCTGGATGGCGGCGCGCAAATCGAGACGGCTCCCACCCGGCCCTTCGCAACTGGCTGAATAGCGCACCGAGAAACCGTCATCGTCCTGTTCGATGCACAGATCCGTCAGCGCCGGCTCGTAGGTGCCCCAGTCGCGGTCGCGCACGATATAGGCGATGGCTCGCAATACCTCGGTGCCGTCATGGCAGACGGTGCGTAGATTCCCGCCGACGAAATCGGCGCTGAGGGCGCCCGCGCTGAGCCGGACCGGAGCAGCTTCTGTCACATTCGTGCCGCAGAGAAGGAAAGGATCGACGGTCATTTCAGCAGGTCATCGATGCGAACCGGCTGACCACTGACAGCGCCGGTGTAGGCCGCTTCGACCAGGGCGAACGTCCTGAGGTTGTCGGCGCCGGATGTCGCTGGTTCCTTGCCTGCGGTCAGGCACTCGACCCAGTGTTTCTGAATCGCGGCGACGCTTTCCTGTATGTTGTGCCAGGGCCGCGAGGCCCAAGGCAGCAGCGGCGGAGACACGTCCCGCGTGGTGGCTCCTGTACGCCCCTGCACCTGAAGCCGATAACCCTGACTGAGCCGGATCGTGCCCTCGTCGCCGTCGATCTCCACCAGCGTCTCCGGGAACGGCTCGACCGGCAATTTGGTCGCGTAGCTGCAATCGACGACGGAGGTGACGCCTGCCGCGTGCTCCAGCAGCATGGTCGCCACGTCCTCGCCGGCGATGTTCCGGTTCACGCGCTGCGTCCGCGCCGTCAGCGTCTCGACGTCGCCGAGCAGGAAGCGGGCGATGTCGAGAATATGGATGCCGAGATCCTCGACGATGAAACGCTTTCCGGTGGCGAGATAAGGTTGGCCGGAAAAAACGTCGTAGCCGGAGCGGAACGAGATGCGGCCGAAGAACGGCGTGCCGATCTCGCCGGACTCGATGATGCGCTTCACCGCCTGGATCGGCGACTGCCAGCGGAAATTCTCGTGCACCATCAGCGGCACGCCGGCATCGGCGCAGGCCGCGACCATCGCCTTTGCGTCGGCCAGCGTCGGCGCGAACGGCTTTTGACAGATCACGGGTAGTTTATGAGCGGCGGCCAGCTCCACCAGCGGCCTGTGCGTCTGCACCGTCGTGGCGATGTCGAGGAAGTCCAGGTTTTCGGCTTGAAGCATTGCGTCGGCATCAGTGTAGCGGCGCTCGATGCCGAACTGGTCGCCGACGATCTTCAGCCGCGCCGGGTCCCGATCGCAGATCGCGACGATCGACGCCCCGCCGGCATCGCGCCAGCCGTGCATCTGGTTGACGGCGAAGAAGCCGCAGCCGATCAGTGCGCCGCGCAATTCCGTCATGTCAGCCGACCTTCGCCATCTGCATCAGCGTCACCCGGCTCTGCAGCCGGCGCTGCGCCTGGTCGACGACGACGGCAACGATGATGACGAGACCCTTGATCACCATCTGCCAGAACGAGGAGACGCCCATCATCACCAGACCATCTGACAGGATGCCGATGACGAAGGCGCCAACGATGGTGCCGCCGATCGTGCCGCGCCCGCCCGACATCGACGTGCCGCCCAGCACGGCAGCGGCGATGGCGTTCAATTCGAAGCTCTCGCCGGTGGCGGGATGCGAGGCCATCAGTTCCGAGGAGATGATCAGCCCGACGATGGCTGCGCAGAAGCCGGAGAACATGTAGACGAACATCTTCACCAGATCGACGCGCACGCCCGACACGCGCGCCGCGCGCTCATTGCCGCCGACCGCGAAGATATGCCGGCCGAGCGGCGTGAAGCGGGCGAGGTAGGCGGCGGCGAGCGCCACCACGATCAGCAGCCAGACCGACACCGGCAAGCCGAGGATGCGCCCGGCGCCGAGATAACCGAAACCGGTGTTGCCGATGTCGACGCTGCCGACGAGATTGGGAAAAGTGCGGCCGTCCGAAGAAAGCAGCGCCGCGCCGCGCGCCACGTAGAGCGTGCCCAGCGTGGCGATGAAGGGGGCGACGTTGAGGCGCGTGATCAGCAAGCCGTTGAGCGCGCCGATCAGGATGCCGACCACCAGCGTGATGGCGACGATCTCGATGACGTTGAAATAGACCGTGTAGCCGATCAGGAGATCGACCCCGTTCAGCATCAGATAGCCGGCTACCATGCCGCACAGGCCGACGATCGAGCCGACGGAAAGGTCGATGCCGCCGGTGACGATGACGAAGGTCATGCTCATGGCGAGGAAGGCGTTTAGCGCCACGTGCTTCGACATCAGGATCAGGTTCGCTGTCGACAGGAAGGTCGGCACCGCGAAGGAGAAGAACAGGACGACGGCGATCAGCGCGATGAAGGTGCGCGCCTTCATCAGCGTCAGCAGCAGCGAGCCGCCGCTTGCCGCGCCTTCGCGCGTGTTTGCGGTGGCGTCAACCATGAAGCGTTTCTCCCGTTTTTTCCGTCGGCCCGTGGCCCAGCGCCGAAGCGGCGATCACCGCGTCCTCCGTCGCCTCCGAACGCTCGAACAGGCCGGTCAGCTTGCCGTTGCTCATCACCGCGATGCGATCCGACAGCGCCATCACCTCATCGAGGTCGGAGGTGGCGAACAGGATGCCCAGCCCTTCCTGCGACAGGCGCCGCATGGTGCGGAACACGTCCGCCTTGGCGCCGACATCGATGCCACGGCTCGGCTCGTCCATGAGCAGCACCTTCGGTTTCGTCAGCAACGCCTTGCCGATGACGACCTTCTGCTGGTTGCCGCCCGACAGCGAGGAAACTTCCTGCACAGGGTCTGCTACCTTGATCGACAGTTCCTTCACCATTCCGTCGACGGCCTGCCGCTCCGCCTTGCCGTTGATGTGGAAAAGGCTGGCGAAGCGCCGCAGGCTGGACATGGTGAGGTTGGTCGCCACCGACAGGATCGAGACCAGGCCCTCGCGCTGGCGATCTTCGGGGATCAGCGCCAGGCCGCGCCGGATACGGCTTGCCGTATCGCGCTGGCGGATTTCCTTGCCGTCGAGGAAGACCTTGCCCGTGGACTGCGAATGGCGACCCATGATGCAGTCGAACAGTTCCGAGCGCCCGGCGCCCATCAGCCCGTAAATGCCGAGGATCTCGCCGCCGCGAAGCGACAGCGAGACATGATCGACGGCCAGACCGCCGGTCGCGCGCGGCAGGCATATCTCCTCGACGCGAAACATCTCTTCGCCGGGCCGGTGGCCATCGGCCTTGGCGAAATCCTTGGCGTCGGAGCCGATCATCTGGCGCACGATCCATTGCGTGTCGATGTTCTTCACCAGTTCGCTGCCGGTGACGCGGCCGTCGCGCAGCACGGTGATGGTATCGCCAATACGGATCAGTTCCTCCAGGCGATGCGAGATGTAGACGATCGCCACGCCCTGGGCCTTGAGGTCGGCGACCACCTTGAAAAGGATTTCCACTTCCGCGGCGCTCAGCGCCGAGGTGGGCTCGTCCATGATCAGCACGCGGGCGTCGAGCGAGACGGCCTTGGCGATCTCGACAAGCTGCTGCTGGCCGATCATCAGGTCCTCGACCAGCATGTCCGGTCGGATGCCGGCCTGGAGGCGGTCGAGGAACACGGCGGCTCGGCGGTTTTGCTCCCTGTGGTCGATCTTGCCGACGGCGTTAGTGATCTCGCGCGTGGCGAAGATGTTTTCGGCCACTGAAAGGTTGCCGAACAGGTTGAGTTCCTGGAACACCATGGCGATGCCGTGCGCGGCGGCGTCGCCGGCGGAGGCGAAGGAGACCTCCTTGCCGTCGAGGAGGATGCGGCCGAGGGTCGGCTGCTCGACGCCGGCGATGATCTTCATCAGCGTCGATTTGCCGGCGCCGTTCTCACCGACCAGTACGTTGACGGCACCGCGCCGTACCTCGAAGGAGGCCTGCTTCACCGCAACCGTGCCGGAGTAGACCTTCGAGACATCCTCCAGCTTGAGAACGATGTCGTCGGAATTTCCGCTCATGGCTTCGGCCCGATCTCGATCTCGGCCGGCGTCATCAGCGGCAGGTCGGCTCCGCCCGAAGCAGCGAAGGCGCCGAGCACCTTGGCGGTTCGCCCTTCCAGGGCATCGCGCGGCAAAGTTCCGAGCACGGTCTTGTTGACATGCGTGTTGAACGCCTTGCCGAACTGGGCGTAGTCGATCTGATTGGTGAAGGAATTGAAATCGACGAAATCGAGCACGTCACGCAGCGCCGTACCGCGTATGGCCGGCCCGATCTGGACACGGGCGTCGGCCTTGCCGTCGCCGTCGACATCCACGTCGATGGTCGCGGCGCGCGACTGCGTATTGGCGGCGACGATCTTGCCCTCGATCGTCGCGGCATAGGTCCAGGGCGAATTCGTCTGCTTGTTGACATTGCCGTACTTCGCGCCGGCTGCCGCCGGATCGGCTCTGGCCACCTTCTCCACTTCGGCGAACGGCCCGGCCTTGGCCTCAAGATAAGGCAGCACCTTCCCGTCCCACATTTCGGCCACCGCTGCGTCGGGATCGAAGGCGGCAGGCTTGTCGCCGCCCGGTGTCGTGCCCGTCGGCAGGACCTTGCAGGCCGCCAACGCAAGCAGCGCCACCACTGCGAAGCTTAACCGGATCGGATTCTGTGGCATTGAGCGAACGTCCATGAATGGAGACGGGGAGGGGACGCCGGTCCTCTCCCCGCGGTCGGCCGAGACCCACCCATCAGTCGGTCAGGGCGAACGTTTCCAGCTTGGAAGCATTGTCGGGCGTAATGAGGACGCAGTCCATCAACTGCTTCTCTTCCTTCGGCTTGGTGCCGTTCTTGATGAAGGCGTCGGCCTGCTCGACGGCCATCTGCGCCTGCGCGTAGGCGGGCTGCAGCACGGTCGCCTTGATACCGCCCGCCTTGATGGAGTCGCGCACGTCGTTGGAGCCGTCGAAGCCGACGACGATGACGTCCTTCTTGCCGGCGGCCTGGAGCGCCGCAATGGCGCCCATCGCCATCGTATCGTTGCCGGAAATGACGCCCTTGATGTCGGGATTGGCCTGCAGGATGGATTCCATCTTGGAATAGGCTTCCGTCTGGCTCCAGTTGGCCGATTGCTGCGCCACCATCTTCAGGTCCGGATAGTCGTCGATGACGTCGTGGTAACCCTTGGAGCGAATGCCGGCATTGGTGTCGGACTCCTTGCCGACCAGCTCGACATAGGCACCCTTCTCACCCATCAGCTTGACGAATTCCTGCGCGCCGAGCTGCGCGCCCTGGTAGTTGTTCGAGACGATCTGCGCCATGGCGACGCCGCTGGCATTGATCTCGCGATCGATCAGGAAGGATGGAATGCCGGCGTCCTTGGCCTTCTGCACGGCGGCGACCGTGGCGTCCGCGCCGGCATTGTCCAGGATGATCGCCTTGGCGCCGCGGCCGATGGCGGTGTCGATCAGTTCCGATTGCTTGGAGGCGTCGTCGTCATGCACCAGCACCAGCGTGTCGTAGCCGAGCGCCTTGGCCTTGGCATCTGCGCCTTCCGCCTCCGCCTTGAAGAACGGGTTGTCGTGCGACGGCGTGATGATGGCGACGAGATCGGCGGCGTAGGCCGGTACTGCCGTGCCGATGGCCAACATGCCGGCGAACGCCGCCAGCGTTATTCTGCGCGTGAATTTCATGAAGTCCTCCCGTTGAACACTCTGCCTCGATCGAGGCAATCGTCTGGATTTCGCAAAGCGCTAAAATCATCCTGCGGACCGGTACCGGAAAAAACCGGCGCCGGTTTTCGCCCGATCTCGCGCCCTTTCCCGCCTTCCTCCACTCGTCCCGGCATCGATTTAAGGTCCGCGATCGGTCCGGGGTGAAACCAGCTAATGCCAACTGGTATAATGAGTCAACCACAAATTCAGGTGACATGTACCCGATGGTGACATCGCGCGGCCGCCCGATTGGAAAGCGAGGCGAGAACTCAGGTGATACGCCTGATGCTGGCGGCGATCTCATCAGGCTCGAAGACATGCTTCCAGTCGTCGCGCATCAACGCCGGCACGCCGAACTCGATGGCCTTGTTGCAGGCGTCGGAGAAGGCGCCTTCGCGCTCCTCGAAGATCACCGAGGCGAGCACGTTGATGTGGCCGAGCAGAAAATCCAGCGCCGCCTGGCGGTCGACACCGCGTCGCACGACCTCGTCGAGACCTTCCTTCATCACGACGAGCAGGGAGGCGCACATCGTCTCCGCCAGTGCCGGTTCGAGCATGGCCAGTTGCTCGACGGTCACCCTGTGGGAGCGCATCACCGGCGCCCAGATCGTCCGCGCAATGGCCTCGCCCTTGGCATAGTCGCTCTCTGGCCCCTGCATGAGCGCGCTGACGATATGCTGCTTGGCCTTGATGCCGCCGAAATAGTCCTTCTTCGCCGCCATGTCGGTTTCATCGTTGAACAACGGCGGATGGCAGGGATGGGTGATGAAATAGGTGAGGTCGGGGCGCTTCGGCAGGTGCCCTGCCGCCGGCGCCGCAGCATCGAGGACGATCACCATCGTGCCTGGCTTTAGCTGCTTCTCGATGCCTGCGGAGACCTTGCCGATCAGTGTGTCCGGGACGGCCAGGATGATGACGTCGGCGCCGTCGAGCGCCCGGTCTCCTTCGACGGCGTCGAAGCCAAGCCCTTCCTTCAGGCGGGCACGGCCGCCCTCGCCGGTCTCCACGTGGCGAACCTCGTAGGCCGAGCCCTTGAGGTTGGCAGCAAGGCGATAGCCCATTTTCCCGCCTGCACCGAACAGCGCAATCGTTGTCATCTGGTCTTTACTCCCTGAATTCCGACGAAGGTCCGCCAATCGTCATCTGACATACTGGTATGATCACTCTACCATTATTTGGCAAGCGGAATCATTCGCGTCGCGCGTTCTTCGTTCATGGCGCGGCCGAGGAAGCCGGGCCCGCTTATTGTCGCTCCCGCATGATGCGGAATCGCGCCGCGGGCTCCGTCAGGTGCCGGCCAGGCAGCGGTTGGTGTAGTAGTCGGCGAAGGCCGGACGGCTGGCGAGGGCTTTGCCGTCCGCGTCCAGAAGAATGCCGGCCGCGAACAGGAAGTCGCCCATCGCCTCCGTCTTCGCTTCATCGATTTCGCCGACCGTGCCATCCGGCCGCGCGAGATAGTGGCCTTCTATCAGGGTCTTCAGGGAGGCCTCGATCAGGGCCGCATCCGCCGGCATGTCTTTGTTGGCGCCGACCAGAACGGCGGCAGCTTCCTGCGGGTGCTCGACGGCGAAGGCATAGCCCCTGCGCGTCGCCTGCACGAAGGCGGCGGCCGCGTCCTGATGCTGCGACAGGTAGGCGTCGCTGGAGGCGATGAAGGTCGTGTGCTCGTCCGGCACCCCGTAATCGGCGTAGCGGAAAGCCATCTGCCGCCTGCCTTCCAGTTCGGCCTGGACGCCTTCCCAGGTGTAGACCTCCAGGGTGAAGTCGACCGCGCCGTTCGCCAGCGCCTCGTAGGCGGACGTGCCGAGCGTCACCGTCTCGAAGCTGCCTTCGCCGCCGTCGTTGCGGATCAGTGTCTCGATCAGCGCCGTCTCCCAGTTGCTGCCGAAGCCGCCATAGACCTTGCCGTCGAGATCCCTCGGCCGCCTTATGTCGGTACGGTCGGCGTTGAAGACGAGTCGGCCGGTTTCCGTCTGCACCACGGCGTAGACTGCCTTCAGGTCGGCGCCGGCGGCGCGCTGGGTGAACAGCCCGATGGAGCCGACCACCCCGAAATCCGCAATCTGGTTGGCCACCAGCGTGCCGGCGCTGGTGTCGGTGTAGGGCAGGATCTCGACGTCCAGTCCGGCGTCGGCATAGAAGCCTTTGTCGCGCGCCGCATAAAGGCCGATATGGTTGGTGTTCGGCGTCCAGTCGAGCGCGACCGAGACCTTCTTGCGCGCCGGCGAGGACCAGGCTGGAGCCGCCGGAACGCAGGCGGCGGCAAGGCCGAGGGCGAGGGCGTGGCGGCGGTTTATCATTGTCATCTGTTCGACCCTTCTGTTGCTTCGGGGTTGAGAAGGCTTTCCAGCACGGCGGCTTCGATGGCGCTGGCCTGCCGCAATCCCTCGGCGCCCGCATCGCGTGGTCGTGGCAAAGGCACGGGGACTTCGTGCAGGACCCGCGCCGGGCGCGCCGACAGCACGTAGATGCGGTCCGACAGGAAAACGGCCTCGCGCACGTCATGCGTGACCAGCAGCGTCGTCCAGCGATGACGCTTCCACATGGCTTCGAGCCAGCGCTGCATGCCCATGCGCGTCAGCGCGTCCAGAGCGCCGAACGGTTCGTCCAGCAAAAGCATGTCGCGTTCCTGCACGACCGTGCGCAGAAGGGCAGCCCGCTGGCGCATGCCGCCGGAAAGCTGTGCCGGGTAATGATCCTCGAAGCCGGCAAGGCCGAACTCGGCGAAGAGCGGCCGCACCTTGTCCCTCGCGGCGCGGCGCGGCACACCCTGCACCTCCAGTCCGAGCGTCGTGTTGTCGATGATGCGTCGCCACGGCATCAGCGCGTCGCGTTGCGGCATGAAGGCGAAACGGTCTTGCCGCGACATGAGCGGCTCGCCGTCCAGACGGATCGCGCCGCCGTCTGCCTCGATGCCGCCCGTCAGGATCTGGAAGATCGTCGATTTGCCCGCCCCGGAAGGCCCGAGGATGGAAACGAATTCGCCCTCGCGCACCGACAGCGATATTCCGTCCAGCACCTTCGTCGCGTCGAACGCCTTGCGGACGCCTTGCAGGTCGAGCTTCGGGGTCATCGCGTCCGCCTCTGCTCCAGGCGCTGCCAGGGCATGGCGAGGCGCTGCACGAGGCCGGTGGCGGCAAACAGCACCAGCGTCAGCGCGGCGCTGACGGCCACGGCGGCGAGTACGAGATCGGGTCGGAAATTGTTCTTGGCCTTGAGGATGTAGATGCCGAGACCGCGCGTCGCGCCGGCATATTCGGCGAAGATCGCGCCGACCACCGCATAGGTGATGGAGATGCGCAGGCCGGCTAACAAGAACGGCAGGGCCGACGGTGCACGGGCAAGCCAGAAGCGTTGCCATCGCGTCGCACCCATGGAGCCGAGCAAAAGCGCGATCTCCTTTTCCGTGGATTCGTATCCCTGAACCAGCGCGACCAGCATGGGAAAGAAGGTCACCAGGGCGACCAGCAGGATCTTGGGCAGCAGGCCGAAGCCGAACCACAGCACGACCAGCGGGGCGATCGCCACGAGCGGCAGGGTCTGACTGACGACGAAGACCGGGAACAGCGCCCGCCGCACAGGCGCGAAGAAATCCATCGCGGCCGAGAGCAGAAAGGCACCGGCGAGCGAGCAGGAGAATCCGAGCAACGTCGCACGGATGGTGGGCAGCGCGTTGTCGGCGAGCGCTCGACGGTTCAGCCAGGCTTGCCCGGCAACGCGCAAAGGCGACGGCAGCGTTGTCTGGCTGATGCCCGACAGATCGCTGTAAAGCTGCCAGGCGACCAGGAGCGACGCGATCGCTACGGCCGCGGGGCCTGTTCTGGCCAGGAAGGACGGCGTGTTCGGCATGGCGGATATCCGCGCCCGCGCGCGTGGCTCAGGCCGGGCTCGGGCTGTTTGCCGAAACGGTGAGGTCCATCGCCACATGGCCCTCCGGCGATCCGAAACGCAGGAAAGCTTCACCGAGCGTGGCGAAGACCGGCCCCGCGTCGCCCCGCAGGGTGGTGCAGAAGTTCTTCGCCCGGCCGAACACGCCCGACCGCTTCATCAGATCGATGCAGCCGTAGATCTCGTCCATGTGATGCGAGGCACCGAGGGGATAGAGCGACAACTGCGCGGCGACGTCCTGCCCTGTCGGCGCGGCGCTTTGCACGGCCTCCAACGCTGCCTCGACCCGCTCGCTGAGCGGCGTTTCGGCCGTGCGGCCCTCGATGGGCGTGCAGATCGGGTCGTCCGGTTCGCCGGGGCAGCCCCGCGACACCGTGGCATGCATCACGCAATGCAGGCCACCGCGCGATGCGGCAACGTGAAGGTCGCGCAGGGCCGGGAAAAGATCGGGCGGGGGTCCGACCAGCAGGGTGGAGAGATCGTCGGTCTCGATCCGGAACCGGCTTCGGTACGGATCGAGGGCCGACAGGCTGCCAAGGATGACGCGGACGAAATCGTCCGTCATGGGGTACAATGCGACTTGTGCGCCAGAAAACATGATCCGCCTCGCTCCGCTGGTATTATCCAGATCAGCTTGAGGGTTTCGCGGCTTGGCGCTGCGGTCTCAGCCCCGGCAATACGGAGCACCCCTGTGGTAGGCGCACTCAAACCATGATTCTTTTCGTCATGCAAGCGCGGCGATGGCCTTCGGCGGCCAACCGCTGCAACGCCGGGTGCTCGCCGATCGCGGCGATGGCGTCCTGCACGGAAGGTCCAGGCTGCCTGTCAGACGTGTTCCGCGATGACCGCGAGGAAAGCGGGGCCGTAGCGATCCAGCTTGGACTCGCCGACGCCCGGTACATCCGCCATCTCGCGGCGTGACTTGGGGCGCGCCCCAGCGAGTTCGATCAGCGTCTTGTCGTGGAAGATGACATAGGGCGGCACGTTCTGCGCGCGCGCCAAATCCAGTCGTTTCTGCCGCAGCGCCTGGAACAGCGCGCGGTCGCTTTCGGCGACGGCCGTCTGTGCGGCGTTGCGCGCCACCGTGCCGCGGCGGGCACGCGCAGGGCGCGGCACGCGCAGCATCAGGCTCGGCTTGTCGCGCAGGAAATCCCAGCCGGCGGTCGAAATCGACAGGCCGCCATGGCCGGCCAGATCGACGTCGACAAGCCTGAGCGCGATCAACTGGCGCAGGATGGCCCGCCATGTGCGGTTGTCGTGCTCGGTGCCGATGCCGAAGGTGGAGATGCGGTCATGGCCGAACTGCGCGATGCGATCGTTTTCGACGCCAAGCAGCACGTCGGCGATATAGGCCTGCCCGAAGCGCTCGCCGGTGCGGTAGATGCACGACAGCGCCTTCTGCGCGGCGACCGTTCCGTCGAACAGCTTCGGCGGCTCGGCGCAGGTGTCGCAATTGCCGCACGGCGCGCAACGGTCGCCGAAATAGGAGAGCAGCACCTGCCGACGGCAGCCGGCCGTCTCGGCCAGTCCCAGCAGCGCGTCGAGCTTCTGCCGCTCCATGCGCTTGCGCTGGTCAGGCGCCTCCGACTCCTCGATGAAGCGGCTGCGCAGCGCGATGTCCTCGTAGCCGTAGAGCATCAGCGTGTCGGAGGGCAGGCCGTCGCGCCCGGCGCGGCCGGTCTCCTGGTAGTACGCCTCGATGCTGCCTGGCAGGTCGATATGGGCGACGAAGCGCACGTCCGGCTTGTCGATGCCCATGCCGAAGGCGATGGTGGCGACCATGACGACCGCCTCGCCGTGCTGGAAGCGCTTCTGGTTGGCCTCGCGCGCGGCCTTGTCCATGCCGGCGTGGTAGGCGAGCGCATCGTAGCCCTGGTCGCGCAGCCAGGCGGCCGTCTCTTCGGTCTTGCGCTTGGACAGGCAATAGACGATGCCGCTCTCGCCTTCGTGGCGCTTGAGGAAATCCTTCAGCTGCGCGCGCGGATTGTCCTTCTCCTCGATGGCGTAGCGGATGTTGGGACGGTCGAAGCCGGCGACGAAGGCGTCTGCCTCGTCGATGGCGAGATGCGACAGGATCTCTGCGCGTGTCGGCTCGTCGGCCGTTGCGGTCAGTGCGATGCGCGGCGTAGCGGGGAAGCGCGCGGCCAGCGCGTCGAGCTCCCGATAGGACGGGCGGAAGTCGTGCCCCCATTGCGACAGGCAATGCGCCTCGTCGATGGCGATCAGCGACAGTGTCACGCCATCTAGACGCTCCAGCACGCCCGGGCGCAGCAGGGTCTCGGGGGCGACATAGAGAAGATCGAGCCTGCCGGCGTGGACGTCGCCCCACAAGGCGCGCCGCTCGTCGCCCGCGAGATCGGAGTTGAGCGCGGCGGCGCGCACGCCGGCCTGCCTGAGCGCCGCCACCTGGTCCGCCATCAGCGCCAGCAGCGGCGAGACGACCAGGCCCATGCCCGGTCGAGCGATGGCCGGAATCTGGTAGCAGAGCGATTTGCCGCCGCCCGTCGGCATCAGCACGAAGGCGTTGTTGCCGGCGATCACATGCTCGACGATATCCCCTTGCGCCCCTCTGAACGCGGCATAGCCGTAGACGGTCTTGAGGATTTCCAACGCACGGACAGTCATGGGCAAAACATCGAGAATCAGGGAAAAGCCCTTCATAGCAGTTTGTCGGCCGTGGCGAGCGCTTCCATGCCGCATTTGCCGCCGGCACTCCGAAGCGGGCATTCTCGCGCGGTCTGCTTCAGTCTGACGGTCGCGCGCGCCGTCTGCCGGCACAACAGCGCGGGGCCGCGTCGACGTATCCAAATAGTTTTGATTCCTTGGCTTGACACACGTTGACATCTGGCTAACATGTTAGTGATTGAATTGGTTCTCCTCCCTATGGCATCCGATCGGATATTCGGTCTTTCCGCGGCGTTGGTCACGCCTTTCGCAGAGGACGGCAGCGTCGATACGGCGCGCCTCGTCCTGCATGCGAAGACGGTCCTCGCCGGGGGCTGCGATTCCTTCACGCTGTTCGGCACCACCGGAGAGGGCTATGTGCTCAGCCTCGGCGACCGCGAGGCGATCCTGGCGGCTGTCGCCGGGTCCGGCATCGAGATGCGCGACAGCGTCTATGCGGGCGTCGCCGCCGTCTCCATTGACGACGCGGTGGCGCAGTCCCGGCTTGCGCTCGACGCGGGCGCCAGGGGCCTGCTCGTTGCCCCGCCCTTCTATCTTAAGGGCGTCGAGGACGAAGGGCTCTACGCCTGGTTCTCGCGCGCTATCGAGCGGACTGGCGCGACCGCGCGCGGGGTCATCCTCTATCATATTCCCGGCCAGACGGCGGTGCCGATCTCGGTCTCCCTGGTCTCGCGCCTGAAAAAGGCCTTTCCCGGCGTCATCGCGGGCGTGAAGGATTCTTCCGGCCGCTGGGAGGACGCCAGCGCCTTCCTTGCCGAGCATGGCGAACTGGCGATCCTGGTCGGCGACGAGCGGCTGCTGGCGCGTGCCATGCGGGCGGGCGCGCAAGGGTCGATCTGCGGCCTCGCCAACCTGGCGCCCGGCTTGCTGCGTCCCGTCATCCACGAAGGCCGGGACATCGACAAGGTGGTGCGGTTGGTGGACATGATCTGCAGTCTGCCGGTGCTGCCGGCGGTCAAGGCGCTGACGGCGCATGTCCACAACGACAACGGCTTCGTCAGGACGCGGCCGCCGCTGACCGATCTCGATCCGGCACTCGCCCGACAGGCAGCCGCACAATTCGACGCGATCCTGGCGGCATGAGCGGCGGAGGCGGAATGAACAAGTCCGTCAACGAAAGCCAGAACCTGCGCGACCAGGCCTATCTCGGCTATACGAAAAGCCTTCTGGACCAACAGATCCGGCCGGGCCAGTTCATCACTCAGCGCGAACTGGTGGCGATCACCGGCTTTCCGCTCGGCTCGATCCGTGAGCTTGTGCCGAGGCTGGAGGCGGAAGGGCTGATCAAAACGGTGCCGCAGCGCGGCATGCAGGTGCCGCAGGTGGATCTGGCGCTGGTGCGCAACGCCTTCCAGTTTCGCGTCTTTCTGGAGGAGCCCGCGGCGCGCCTGTTTGCCCGGGATGCGCCTGACGACGCGATCGCGGCCTTGCGCGAGCGCCATGAACGCATCTTGTCGCGGCATCGGTCGGGCGACGATCCGACCCTGATGGAGGATGCCGAGACCGTCGATCTGAGCCTCCATTCGGCCGTCATCGACCTGCAGGAGAACGAGATTCTCGGCAATGCCTACCGCGTCAACTGGATCAAGATAAAGCTGATCCGTCTTGCGGAAACCCGATTATACGTGAACATGATCCCCTCGGTGATGGGAGAGCATCTGAGGATCATAGAGGCGTTCGAACGGCGCGACGAGGATGAGGCGGCGCGAGCCATGACGAGCCACATAGAGACCGCGCGGCGCAGGGCCGTGCGACTGTAAGGCATCATCCCTTCCGGGCGCTCGCGGCCCGGCGGGACGGGAGGAACCAAAGCGAGCAATCCGAAGGAGGAGACGATCATGACGCATTTCTTGACGCCGACGAGGCGCCAATTCCTGGCCGGTACGGCCGGTCTCGGCGCAGCCGCGATGCTGGGGGGCCGACCGGCCTTCTCTGCCGACGTGGACTGGAAGAAGTTTTCCGGCCAGACGCTCGAGGTCAACCTCATCAAAAGTCCGCGCAGCGATACGCTGCTCAAATACCTCTCCGAATTCGAGGACATGACCGGAATCAAGGTCAATGCGGAGGCGACGCCGGAACAGCAGCAGCGCCAGAAGACCGTGATCGAGCTCAGCTCCGGCAAGCCCAGCTTCGACGTCATCCATCTTTCCTATCACGTCCAGAAGCGGCAGTTCGAAAAGGCCGGCTGGCTGGCCGACATCGGCGGCTATCTGAAGGACCCGACGCTTACCGATCCGGGCCTGACCGAGGCCGATTTCGCCGAAGCCGGGCTCGACTTCGCCAAGGATAGCGACGGCTCGTTGCATTCCCTGCCGTTTTCCGTCGATTATTGGATCATCTACTGGAACAAGGACCTGTTCGAGGCCAAGGGCATCGAATACCCGGCGACCTTCGACGACATGGTCAAGGCGGCCGAGACGCTCACCGACGCGGACAAGGGCACGTTCGGCTTCGTGGCGCGCGGCATCAAGAACGCCAACACGCCCGTGTGGACGTCGCTGATGCTCGGCTACGACAAATATTCGGTCGAGGACGGCAAGTTGCAGACCGATACACCCGAGGCGATCGAGGCCGCGAAGCTCTATCAGCGGCTGATGTCGAAGTCGGCGCCACCCGGCGTATCCGGCTTCAACTGGGCCGAGTCGCAGTCCGCCTTCCTGCAGGGCAAGATCGGCATGTGGTTCGACGGCGTTGGCTTCGCGCCGCCGCTCGAAGACCCGAACAAGTCGCGCGTGGTGGGCCGGGTCGGCTACGGCGTCATGCCAAAGGGGCCGAAGGTCCAGGCATCCGGTACGTTCGGCGACGGCATCGGCGTGACCGCCGCGAGCCAGAAGAAGGAAGCCGGCTATCTATTCTGCCAGTGGGCTGTTTCGCCGATCATGGGAGCACGGCTTCTGCAGGCGGGCGCCGGAGTGCCTTTCCGCAAGTCGATCCTCACCGATCCGAAGGTCCGTGAAGGCGTGACCATGCCGGGCGAATGGGTGGATACGGTAGCCGCCTGCGGCGACATCAGCCGCCTGGCGCTCCCGGTCATCATTCCTGTGACCGAGTTCCGCGACGTCTTCGGCGTAGCTCTCACCAATATGATCTCCGGCGCCGATCCGGCCGACGAACTCAAGAAGGCGACCGAGGCCTTCAAGCCGGTGCTCGAGAAGAGCGAAAAGGCCTGATGGCCGAGCGGCCTAAAGAACCGACGACCGAGGAATTGGCGGGCCAGCACATCAGGCTGGCCCCCAATTACTGGCCTTTCGTGATGCCGGCGCTGGCGGTGGTGCTGGCCGTCATCGTGTTTCCCTGGGTCTTCACCATCTGGATGAGCGTCAACGAATGGACGCTCGGTCAGGACCGCACCTTTGTGGGCATGGCCAACTACGCCCGGCTGTGGGGCGACGCGCGCTTCTGGGAGTCGCTTGCCCATACGCTGTCCTACACGGTTATGTCGGTGGTCGCGCCGGTCGTGCTGGGCACGCTGTCGGCCCTCGTCTTCAACGCGCGGTTTCCGCTACGTGGCTTCCTGCGCGGCATTTTCGTCATGCCGATGATGGCGACGCCGGTGGCGGTGGCGCTGGTGTGGACGATGATGTTCCATCCGCAGCTCGGCGTTTTGAACTATCTTTTGTCGCTGGTCGGCATCCCGGCGCAGGAATGGATATTCAATCCCGATACCGTCATTCCCTCCCTGGTCGCGGTCGAGACCTGGCAATGGACGCCGCTGGTCATGCTCATCGTCCTCGGCGGGCTGGCCTCGGTGCCGCGCGAGCCGTTCGAAAGCGCCGAGATCGACGGCGCCAATGCCTGGCAGCAATTCCGCTACCTGACGCTGCCGATGATCGCTCCCTTCATCATGGTCGCGACCATCATTCGCTCCATCGACGCGGTGAAGAGCTTCGACATCATTTACGCGATGACGCAGGGCGGGCCGGGTACGGCGTCCGAGACCATCAACATCTACCTCTACAACACCGCTTTCGCCTATTACGACATCGGCTACTCGTCGGCGATGGTGATCGTCTTCTTCGCGCTCATCATCCTGCTCGCCATGGTCCTGTTGATGGTCAGGCAGCGTATGCAGTGGTCGGAGGCCAAAACGCGATGAACTCCAGCCTGTGGAACCGGGTCGCGCTGTTCTTCGTGGCACTGGTGATCGTCTCGCCTGTCGTTCTGTTCTTCCTGTGGATGCTGTCGCTTTCGCTGAAATTCGAGATCGACAACGGCGCCTATCCGCCGATCCTCATCCCCGACCGCTTCGCCTGGCAGAACTACGTGCAGGTGTTCCGCGAGAACGACTTCCTTCTCTATTTCTGGAATTCCGTCCTGGTAACCGGTTCGGCGACGCTGCTGGCGCTGGCGATCGGCGTTCCGGCGGGCTACGGCATCGCCAGGCTCAAGGCCGACCGTTCGGCGATCGTGGTGATGATCGCGCGCATGACGCCCGGCCTTTCCTATCTCATCCCGCTCTTCCTTTTGTTTCAGTGGGTCGGGCTGGTCGGCACCATCTGGCCGCAGGTCATCATCCATCTGGTCGTCACCGTGCCGATCGTCGTGTGGGTGATGATCGGCTATTTCGAGACGACGCCGATCGAGCTGGAGGAGGCCGCCTCGATCGACGGGGCCAGTTCCTGGCAGGTGTTCTACATGGTGGCGCTGCCGATCGCCCGGCCGGGAATCGTCGTGGCGCTGATCCTGTCCGTCATCTTCTCGTGGAACAATTTCGTCTTCGGCATCGTGCTCGCCAACCGCGAAACGCGGACGCTGCCGGTCGCCGTCTACAACATGCTTTCCTATGAACAGGTGAGCTGGGGGCCGCTGGCCGCCGCCGCGCTGGTGGTGACGCTGCCGGTGCTGGTGCTCACCCTCTTCGCGCAAAGACAGATCGTGGCGGGCCTCACGGCCGGCGCCGTCAAGGGTGGGTGAGAATGGCGTCCGTCGAAATCAACAATGTCCGCAAGTCCTTCGGCTCGGTCGACATCATCCACGGCGTCTCCGTCGACATCGAGGACGGAGAGTTCGTCATCCTCGTCGGCCCTTCGGGCTGCGGCAAGTCGACACTCCTGCGCATGATCGCCGGGCTGGAGACCATCAGCGGCGGCACCATCAGCATCGGCGGCCGGGTCGTCAACGCGCTGCGCGCCCGTGACCGCGACATCGCCATGGTGTTCCAGAACTATGCGCTCTATCCGCACATGACGGTCGCCGACAATATGAGCTTCGCGCTGCGCATCAAGAAAGCGGACGCTGCCGACACCGCCGCGCGGGTGAAGACGGCAGCCGGCATTCTCGGGCTGGAGAAACTGCTCGACCGTTATCCGCGCCAGCTCTCCGGCGGCCAGCGCCAGCGCGTCGCCATGGGCCGCGCCATCGTGCGCGATCCGGCCGTGTTCCTGTTCGACGAGCCGCTGTCGAACCTCGACGCCAAGCTGCGCGTGCAGATGCGCGGCGAGATCAAGGGCCTGCACCAGCGCCTCGGCACCACCACCATCTACGTTACGCACGACCAGATCGAAGCCATGACGATGGCCGACAGGATCGTCGTCATGCAGGACGGGTTGGTCGAGCAGGCCGGCGCGCCGCTCGAACTCTACGAGCGCCCGGCCAATCTCTTCGTCGCCGGCTTCATCGGCTCACCGGCCATGAACTTCATCAAGGGGCGGATCGACAACGGCGCCTTCGTCAGCACGGGCGGGCTTACGCTTCCGGTAACCGAAGAGCTCGCCGGCAAGGCGGCCGGCCGGGATCTCGTCTACGGCATCAGGCCGGAGCATATCCATGTCGCCGGCGAAGGCATCCGCGGAACGGTCGAACTGGTCGAGCCGACGGGGTCGGAACTGTTCGCGCAGCTCGTCTGTTCGGGCGAAAGCATCTCATGCCTGTTCCGGGAGCGTGGGCTGGTATTGAAGCCCGGCCAGGAGATCGCCGTCCGCATCGACCCCGCCGACGCACATCTCTTCGACGCCGCCTCCGGCAAACGGATCCGATAGGCCGCCTCCGATCGAACCCGGTGGCGGACCCTGCCGGCATCAGCCTTCCTGAAGCTCCGAGTAAAGGTCCGCGAAGCGGTTGCGCAACGCGTTCTTCTGGACCTTGCCCATCGTGTTGCGCGGCAGGTCGGGAATGAAGACGACGCGCTTGGGCTGCTTGTAGCGGGCGAGCCGGTCCTTTAGCGCCGCCAGCACCGATTGCTCGTCCATGACGGCATCGGGCTTGAGCACCACCGCCGCCGTCACCCCTTCGCCGAAGTCGGGATGCGGCACGCCGAAGACCGCGCTCTCGACCACGCCGGGCAGCATGTCGATCTCCATTTCGACTTCCTTGGGATAGATGTTGTAGCCGCCCGAGATGACGAGGTCCTTGCCGCGCCCGACGATATGGACGTAGCCGCGGGCGTCGACCTGTCCCAGGTCGCCGGTGATGAAGAAGCCGTCAGGGCGGAATTCGGCCTGCGTCTTTTCGGGCATGCGCCAGTAGCCCTTGAAGACATTCGGTCCCTTGACCTCGATCATGCCGGTCTCGCCGCCGGCGAGTTCCCTGCCGCTTTCGCGATCGACGACGCGCAGCGAGACGCCCGGCAGCGGGAAGCCGACCGTTCCGGGAATACGGTCGCCGTCATAGGGATTCGAGGTGTTCATGTTGGTTTCGGTCATGCCGTAGCGCTCGAGGATGGCGTGGCCGGTCGCGGACTGGAACCGGCGGTGCGTTTCGGCGAGCAGGGGCGCCGAGCCGGAGACGAACAGGCGCATGTTCGCCGTCGCCTCGCGCGTCAGCCTCGTCGATTGCAGCAGGCGCACATAGAAGGTCGGCACGCCCATCAGGACGGTGGCGCCGGGCATCAGCGAAATGGCTTCCTCGGCGTCGAACTTCGGCAGGAAGATCATCGACGCGCCAGCCAGGAGGATGATGTTGGAGGCGACGAAAAGCCCGTGCGTATGGAAGATGGGCAGCGCATGGATCAGCCTGTCCGCTGCCGTGAAGCGCCAAGTGTCCACCAGCGTCGATGCGTTCGACAGCAGATTATCATGGGTCAGCATCGCGCCCTTCGAGCGCCCAGTCGTGCCGGACGTGTAGAGGATGGCGGCAAGGTCTCCCGGGCCGCGTGCCACGTCGGCGAAGTCGCCGCCGGCTTCCATCGCGAGAGCGGCCAGCGACCCGTCGCCATGCTCGCCGAGCGTCTCGATTCTGGCGCCGCGAGCGGTGGCGACCGGCTCGAGGCCGGCGCGGGTCTTCGGCGCACACACGACGAGCGCGGGTTCGGCATCGCCTATGAAATAGTCGAGCTCGGCCAGCGTGTAGCCGGTGTTGAGCGGCAGATAGACGGCGCCGGCGCGCACGCAGGCGAGATAGAGCATCAGCGCCTCGGGGCTTTTCTCCACCTGCACGGCGACGCGGTCCCCCGGCTTTACACCGAGTCCCGTCAGGACATTGGCGAACCGCGCCGAGGTCGCAAGCATGTCGCCATAGGTCCATGACCGGCCGTCGGTCGTCTCCACGAAAGGCGCGTCGGCCACGATGCCGGTTCTGATGGCATCGAACAGGTGGTTGCTCATGCACTCAACTCCTTGCGGCTCGGCCGCGTTTGTTCCTTTGCCGGCACGGTTCTCGCTCCGCTCACGGCCGGCAGCAGGCGCCGAACCGGCTGGGAGGCGACCACCTCGCCCCGGCCGGCGAAGGCTTCATGATTCGTTTCGATGTCATCGAGTTTGTAGAGATAATTCACCATCAGGCCGTGCGACTGGCGCAGCGCGCGCGCCGACCTGTCGCCGAGGAAGTTGATCCGCTCCAGTCGCGCCCCGTTCCCCAGATGGAAGCGCGCCACCGGATCGACCGGCTTGCCGTGACGGTTGCGCGCCTTGAGGAAGTACCAGGCGGCAGCGCCTGTCAGGACCGGCTGCACGCTGGCGGCGGTCGCCGTGTCCTGCGCCCAATCGGGCCTGTCCACCGCCTCCAGCGCGGCCTTGTCGGCAGGCGAGAGGAAGGGGGAGGCCGGGTCTTCACGTTGAGCGGCGAGCCAGGTGGCAAAACCGGGAACCGGCGACAGGGTGACGAAGGTGGTCAGGCGCGGCAACTCGCGCCGCAAATCCTCGACCACCTGCTTGATGAGGAAATTGCCGAAGGAGATTCCGCGCAGGCCGTCCTGGCAGTTCGAGATCGAGTAGAAGACCGCGGTCGTCGCCTCGTCCGCCCTGATCGGCGAGCGGTCCTCGCGCAGCACGTCGCCGATCCCCGCGGGCATCTCGCGCGTCAGGGCGACCTCGACGAAAATGAGCGGATCGTCGCTCAACTGCGGATGGAAGAAGGCGAAGCAGCGGCGGTCCTCGGGCACCAGCCTGCGGCGCAGTTCGTCCCAGTTGCCGATGTCGTGGACCGCCTCGTAGCGGATGATCTTTTCCAGGATATCGGCGGGCGTCGACCAGTTGATCGACCGCAGGTTTAGGAAGCCCCGATTGAACCACGATCCGAACAGATGCGCGAAATCGGCGTCGACCGCCTCGAAGTCGAGGTTGTCCGGTTTCATCCGCAACAGCGCCTCGCGCATCCTGACCAGCGTGGCAATGCCGTCCGGCGCGAGGTTCAGCCGGCGGATCAGTTCCTGCCGGCGCGGTTCGGCGGCCTCATGCAGTTCGAGCAGCGCCTTCGTGGTCGGCTCCCTGCCGTAGGATTCGATGGCGCGTTCCAGCCGTGCCGTGTCCGGTCCGAACCGCGAGACCAGGACGCTCATGAAGTCGCGCTGGCCGCCTTCGTCGAGGCGCCGCCAGCGATCCAGGACATCCCTGGCCAACGCCATGCCGGAAGCCTCGCCCCTGCTTGAAAGCAGGGTTTCGCACAGAGCTTCCATGCCGGCCACGGAGCCTGCCGCATTCGCCTTCTCATCGATGGCGAGAAACCGGCGGCCGCGTTCCGCTATCGTCTGCAGCATGTCGCCGAAGAAAGATGTCGTGCTCATCCTTGATCTCTCCTCGGTGTTAAGATCGGAAATCTCTGCGCCACTTCAAGCTCGCCGCTCAGTTCATCGTCGCGTCCGGCAGCCATGTCACGATGCCGGGAACCAGGCACACGATCACCACTGCGAACGCGATCAGAAGCACGAAGGGGAAGGTGCCCCACATGATCTCCGACAGCTTCAGGTCGGGCGCGATGTTCTTGATGACGAAGATGTTGAGCCCGACCGGCGGATGGATCAAGCCCATCTCCATCACGATCGTCATCACCACACCGAACCAGATCAGGTCGAAGCCTGCGGCCTTGAGCGGCGGCAGGATGATGGGCGCCGTCATCAGGATGATGGACACCGGCGGCAGGAAGAAGCCGAGCATCACCACGAAGACCAGGATCGCCGCCAGCAGCACCCATTTCGACAGGCCGAGGCCGATGATCCAGGTCGCCGTCGACTGCGAGATGTTGAGATAGCTCATCACGTAGGAATAGATCAGCGACATGCCGATGATCATCAGAAGCATGGTCGATTCGCGCAGCGTGCCGGCGACGATCGGGGCGATCTTCGACGGCCGCCACAGGCGATACATCAACCCGATGACCAGGAAGGCCAGCACCGCGCCGACGCCCGCCGTCTCGGACGGCGAGGCCCACCCCGCATAGAGAACGATCATGACGCCGGCCAGGATGGTGACGAAAGGCGCTACCCAGGCGATCATCTTGATCTTTTCGCCGAGCGTATAGTGCTCTTCCGCCAGCAGCGCCGAGCGCGCGCCGGAGACCTCCGCTTCGGCGCGCGCGATGCGCTTCTCCTTGTTGTAGCGCAGCATGGAATAGCTGGCGAACAGCACGACCAGCAGGACTCCGGGTCCGATGCCGGCGAGGAACAGCCGGCCGAGCGAGACTTCTGCGGCGACGGCATAGAGCAGCATGGTGACGGAGGGCGGCAGCAGGATGCCCAGCGTGCCGCCGGCGGCGATGATGCCGGCGGCGAATCCGCCCGAATAGCCGCGCGCCCGCATTTCGGGAATCCCGGCCGAGCCGATGGCCGAGCAGGTGGCCGGCGACGAGCCCGCCATCGCCGCGAACAGCGCGCAGGCGACGGTGTTGGCGATGCCGAGGCCACCCGGAATCTTGTAGAGCCAGGCATGCAGGGCCGAATAGAGATCCTTGCCGGCGTTCGACCTGCCGATGGCCGCGCCCTTCAGGATGAAGAGAGGCAGCGCCAGGATGATGACGTTGGACAGTTCTTCGTAGAAGTTCTGCGCGATCGTGCTCACCGAGGACGCCGGCATGAACAGGATCATGAACCCGAGCGCGACGACGCCGAGCGCGAAGGCGATCGGCATGCCCGAGAACATGACGACGAGCGTCGCCACGCAATAGGCGATGCCGATGGCCCATTGCGGCTCGCGCGGAAGCAGTGGCAGCGGCGAGCGCTGCCACAGCAGGAAGGCGACCACGGCGAGTGCTGCGAGGCCAAGGGCGACGTAGGATTTTTCCGCGGTCTGCAGCCCCACCTGTACCGCCAGGAGCGTCATGCCTACGGCCAGCAGGAGGTAGGGGATCCACAGCGGCGGTCCCCAGATGGACTCGGTGATCTGCCCTTCCTGGATCGCCTCGCGCAGCAGGGTCGCCGATTCCCAGGCGAATATGGCGCAGAAGGCGAACACCACGGCATCGACGACGATGCGCAAGGGGATCGCGCCGTCCGGAAACATGTGCTGGACGATCTCGATGCCGACATGCCCCCTCGCCGACTGCACCGCTGCCGCCGACAGGAACATGGCGCCGGAAACGAGGAAGATCATTACCTCGTCCTGCCAGATGACCGACCGGCCGGTGAGATGGCCGGCCAGCACGCCGAAGGTCAGCACCAGCGCCGCCGCCAGCAGCGCCAGCCCGGATACGTTGAAGGCGATGCCGTTGAGCGCGGCGACGGCGCGTGCCAGCCCGGTGGCGGGATGGCCGGCCTCCTGGAGGCTCCCGCCGAGGATTGCATCGTGACCGAGGCCGCCGCTCACCGGCCTAAACCTTCATCGCGAGCTTGAGGAGGTCCGCATCCTCGCTCGAATGCGAAGCGAAGTCCTTCCACGCGCTGCCTTCGGCGATCTTGCGCCAGGCATCGAGGTCGGACGAGCTCATGTCGGAGACCTTCACGCCTTTCGCTCCATAGACGTCGGCGACGTTCTGGTCGTCCTTCTGGGCTTCCTTGGTGCCCCAAGGCTCCATTTCCGCGCCGACGTCGAGAATAACCTTCTGCTGGTCGGCCGGCAGGGCGTCGAAAATGTCCTTCGAGATGAGCAGCGGTTCGAGCATGAACCAGAACGAGCCGCCTCGCGCCGAGGTGAGGGACTTGGCCAGCTCCTCCAGATGGAAGGAAATAAGGCTGGTGGAGGAGGTCACGGCCGCGTCGAGCGCGCCCGTCTGCATGCCGACATAGATCTCGTTCGAGGGCATGGTGGAAACCTGGGCGCCCGCGTTCGAGAACATGACGTCCATGTCGCGGCTGCCGCCCCTGATCTTGAGGCCCTTGACGCTTTCGGGAGAACTGACGGCGGCCTCGCGCGAGGCGACCCCGCCGGCCTGCCAGACCCATGAGACGAACTTGACGCCCTTGCTTTCCAGCGCGCCAGAAAGCGCCTTGCCGATCTCCGCATTTTTCCAGGCCGCGCCCTGCTCATAGGACGTCACCAGGCAGGGCATCAGGCCGATGTTCAGCGCGTGGATCTCGCCGCCGGCATAGGCCAGCGGATAGAGCGACATGTCGAGTGCCGCCTTACGCAGCGCCGAGAACTGGGCCTTCGTCTTCATCAGGGACGAGCCGGGATAGATTTCGAACTTGAGTTCGCCGTTGGTTCGCTTCTCGACTTCCTGCGCGAATGTGCGCACCAGGCGATCGCGGAAATCGCCCTGTTCGATCGATCCGCCCGGAAACTGGTGCGATATCTTCAACGTGGTGGCGGCTCTGGCGCCGCTCAGCGAGCGAATGACGGCCGGCATGGTCAAAGCGCCGATGAGGGCGCTTCTGCGGGTAAGTTTCATCGATTTGTCCTCCCTTTGTCCGGAGACGTGCCCCGAATGTTTGTATTGACGACAGATATTGTTTGAAAAGTCAATCAACTTGCATACAAGATGTGACGGGACTAGACAGGCTTTGCGAAATCCGGTCTGATCCGATGGGGCCTGCCATGACTGCCAATCAATCGAACCGCTTGCGAAGCCAGATCGAGGAGGAAATCGCCACCGGCGTGTTGCGTCCGGGCGAGCGGCTTGACGAGACGACGCTGGCCGAGCGGTTCGGCGTCTCGCGCTCGCCGGTTCGCGAGGCCCTGCAGCAGCTCGCCGCGGCGGGTCTCGTCGAACAGCGGCGTCATCGCGGCGTCATCGTCTCCTCGCCGGACCCGAAGCAGCTTCTGGAAATGTTCGAGATGATGGCCGAGCTGGAGGCGATCTGCGCGCGGCTGGCGGCCCGGCGAATCCTGATATCCGACGAGTCCGACCTCAGGCAGGCGCTGAAAGCCTGCGAGGCCGCGGCTGCAGGAAGCGACACCGACGCCTACTATTACGAGAACGAACGCTTCCACCGCGCGATCTACGCCGCGAGCGGCAACTCCTTCATCGCCGAGCAGGCGATGGCGCTGCACCGAAGGCTCGCGCCGTTCCGGCGCCTGCAATTGCGCGTGCGCAACAGGATGAAGGCATCCTACCAGGAACATGCCGGCATCACCGAGGCGCTGATGGAAGGCGACGGCAACCTCGCCGCCGCGCGCGCCTATGCGCATGTCGCGATCCAGGGCGAGCGCTTTTCCGACCTGATGGCATTCATCAACCGCGCCGCTGCCGAATAGAGCCTTGCGTCGCCTATCCGCAGGACTGCCAACACAGGCAAGCGCGGTTTCCGGCTCTGGCTGACGTCGTCACGGGTCGCCAAGGCATGCCCGACCTTCCGAATTCGGTTTCGCCCATTATGCCTAGCACTCGTTTTCCTGCATGCCTTCGCCCTGGAACCGGCGTCCGCTTTCGAGAGACGGATTTCGGACCCGATGCGATATAGCAAGGCACTGGTTGGCCAAGCCTGCCTGAAGCAGACTATGCAGCCGCCCCCGCAGCGCCGCCGCGATGCAGATATTTCCACATTGAAGCGCGGCTCCGCTTCCGCTAAGAAGCCGGAACCGGACGGCTGGCTGATCGTCCGGATGGCCGCCGCCGTGCGTCTCGAAAGCACCCGTAGCTCAGCTGGATAGAGCGCTGCCCTCCGAAGGCCGAAGACCAGTGTCGGAGCCGCGCATAGCGCGCTGAAAAGAACAACCTTTTCAACTACTTGCAAAATTAGTCGCAACTCAGATCCGGTCGCAGCGCGCGATTGCAACCAAATTGCTACCAAAACGATCCGTGCTTTTGCGGGGTTTGTCGCGGCGTCGGCGGCGAAGCAAGCGCTTGGCAACCGACAACACCAGCCATCCTCCAATCCAAAGCTTCGGAAGTTTGGACGCGAACCATCAACCTATTCAAAGACCCATTCCTCGCTTCACAATCGTCGAGTTCTCGCGTAAGGACAGTGAGGAAGCACCCGTAGCTCAGCTGGATAGAGCGCCACCCTCCGAAGGTGGAGGCCCCGCGTTCGAATCGCGGCGGGTGCGCCATTCCGGTTCAAAACCACGAACATTCCGACGTACAGCGTTTCGGCCTGTTATGGCTCCTGCGAGCACGTCCTTGCTGCCAACGATCTTGATGGTTTTGTCGCCGACGATCACGCTTCCGAGGATCGAGCGCAAATAGGCTTTGAGGGCTGGCGTATCGCCGGAATTGAGAAGATCAGCCATGAGCCGGGCGAATCGGTCGACTTTTTCAGGGTCGATGGTGATCGCACCGGAACTTTGTGAACGGGCTCTTTCGAGCGCGGCCTTGGCTTTTTCGCGATCGGCCTTGAGGACGGCGATGTGGTCGGCCAGGAGATCGTCGAGTTCGATGATGCCATCCGCAATCGATTGATAGAGCCGTTTCAGCTTTTGTTCGGCATTGCCGACCTCTTCCTGCAATCCGACGAGGCGGCTGTTGACGGCAACGGCCCGTGCTGCACGGCGTTTGGTAAGTGACGAGAGCAGTTCCGTCAGACGCTCCCGCGTGAACAGATTTTCTTTCAACGCGCCGACAACCCCTTCATCAAGCTTCTGCATGCGGATGGAATTACCTTTGCACGCCGTCGCCCCCTTCTGGGCGCGGCTTGCGCAGGCATAGTAGGCATAAACCTTACCGGACGCCGACGTGCCGGTGCGTTGTGTCATGCCGCCGCCGCAATGCGCGCAGGTGGCGAGACCGGTCAGCAGGATCGGCCCATTGACGACACGAGGCGCAGTCACTTTCGGATTGTTTGCGGCAAGCTTGGCCTGAACTCGGTCGAACAGGGTTTCGACGATGATCGGTGGTATGGCGATTTCGACGACTTCGCTTTCCGGCTTCTTCTGGCGGGTTTTGGATGAGCGGACATTGTATTTCCAGCGGCCGACATAGGCGGTGTTGGTCAGGATCAGATGCAGTGGACCGATGCCAAAGGCACCGCCGCGCTTGGTCTGGTAGCCACGGCTGTTCAGCCATGTGCAGATGCCCTTCAGGCCGAGTGGTGGCGTATTGGTCGCAGCATCGCCGTCCGCATAGAGCCGGAAGATCAGTTCGACGGTTTCCTTCTCGACCGGATCGATTTCCAGCCGCTTCTTGATCTTCTGGCCACGGCGCTCCGCTTCGACAATGCGGTAGCCCAAAGGCGGGCTCGCCCCATTCCAAAAGTTTTGGCGGGCATTTTCGATCATCGAGCGCGTGACGTTCTTGGCGTTTTCTTTCGAGGTGTATTCGTCAAAGATGCCGATGATCTGGCGCATCATTTCCTGGGAGGGATCAGCACCGGTCGGCTGGGTTGTCGAGACGACTTCGACGCCATGCTTGCGCAGCTTGCGGATGGTGAGTTCCATGGCAGCACCATCGCGGAAGAAGCGCGAGAAGGCGTGAACGACGATGACATCATAAGGGTGGTCCGGCTCGCAGGCACGTTCGATCATCATCTGGAATGCTGGGCGGCGATCATCGGTTGCGCTCAGACCCGGCTCGACAAACTCGTCGACGACCGTCCAGCCTTCCCGCTCGCAATAACGTCGCGTGAGATCGCGCTGCGATGGCAAGGAGACATCGCCTTCGGCTTGCCGTCCGGTCGAGACGCGCAGGTAAAGTGCCGCACACAAGGGTCGTGCCTGCTCGAATAGATCGATGCGAGGAGCCTTTTGAGAGAGGGTCATGAGCAATCTGCCGAGATTGTAGTGCTATTCTCCGCCGAGTCTCGCAGGTCGGGAATCCCGATGCAATGGCACAATGCCGGTGATCCGAAAGGAAGACCGTTGATCCGAAAGGAAGACCGTCAGCCGAGCAACTCATCCAGCGCTTTTCCAAGATAGACTTCCAAGACGTGCATTTCCGCATTGAGGACAGGCACCAGATCGGGCAGGTCGACGATGACAGCCCAATCATCGGGAGAGCAATGTCGCGCGCGCTTTGGGCGCGCGGGTTCGCGCTCAACTTTTGCGAGGCGCTTGCGCCGGGATGCCCGTTTGGACTCACAGCCCATGGTCAAGCTCGCGCGACTGGACACGCGAACGGCGAGCCGGCTTGGACGAGTTTTGGTCCACCTGCCCAGTCTCCCAGACCCCCAGGGCTATACGATCGTGCTGGTGCGCGTCCTTCTGAACGGCTTCTATGACGGCGATGGTCGAGGTTTTGGCGGTCGAACGGGACAGGCGTTCGGCCAGCAAGGTACGCCGCTCGGCATCGGTAACCGCAACGGGAAGATGCGCTTGGTCGAGTGGTTGGTTGGTCGCGATCAGCTTGTCGATTGCCGAGCGGTCCATAACAAGACTGGTCTGTTCCCGCGCCCGGCTCGCAGCGACATGGATTGCATGGCGGTCATAGTTGGCGTCGAGCAGTACCACAGCGCGATCCACTGTCATGCCTTGGCAGCCATAGACGGTTGAGGCATAGGCCCAGCCGAGGTGGGCACGGCCCTGACCGTCGCAAATATCACGTGGCGTAAATTCGATACGCCGGCCGTCGACCTTGGCTTCGATCCGAATATCGGAGGCAGCTTCCGGAGTAGAATGGCCTTGCTCGCGAATGGCGGTGACACGCGCTACCGTGCCGTTGACGACGCCCAGTCGGTCGTCGCGGTGCAGGAAGCGAATGTCGTCACCGACCGCGATCTGGATTTGGTGGCTGTGGCCGGAAGGCGTCACGGCATCGATGGACACGTCCGGTCCTTTGAGACGGCCTTCGGCCTTCAATTCGGCGCGGACGGCGCGCGAGATATCGCCGACCTGCGCATTGGTCCGAGCAATGAGCAGGTAGGATTGATCGGGATAATTGGCTCTGGCCTCCCGCCAATCCCGCATCAGCCGAGTCAGTGCGGCTTTGTGACTGACAGCTTCATGCAAAAGATCGCGCGACGAGAAAGCGACGATGCCCGTCTCCGCATCGCCAGCACCGAAGGCAGCAACAGCATCCCGCGCCCATTCCTCCCGTTGCCGCACGATCGTATCGACACGAGCGGCGTTGACGCTGCGCATGACCAGATCGAGGCCGGGTCCTGCACCAATGGCCTGCAATTGCTTTCGGTCGCCGACCAGAATGATTTTTGCATCGGCACGGTGCGTTTCCGTTAAGATGGCATGCATTTCACGCGCCGAAAGCAGCCCGGCCTCATCGACCACCAATACCGACCTGGGATCGAGGAATTGCCGGCCGCGATTGAGACCTTCGATCCACGATGCGGTTGCCCGCGCTTCGATCTTCAGATCGTCTTGTAGCGACCGCGCGACACGCCAGGCGGTCGCTGCGCCCACGACCCGATAGCCAGCGTCCCGATAGGCGTCGACGATTGGCGCGAGCGTCATCGTCTTACCTGACCCCGGAGCACCTTCGACAATGGCAATGGCTTCCACGCCGGTGGCGGCAAGTACCGCCTCGGACTGTTCGGCGCTGAGGCCGCGCCGATGTGATCGGGCCGCGACATCATCTTTACTGATAGCCGCCCAATCCCTGCTGGCCAGTTCGTTCGAGAGCGCAACGACATTGCGCTCGATTTCGATCATTTCCGGCGTCGAATAGCGCGCCTGGCCGATGGAGTCGTGGCCGATTTCGACAATTGCGCCTGCTTCAAGCAATCGATCGACTTCGATTTCGGCGCGCACTGCCGAAAGGCCGGTGCCGACCAGGGCGGCATTGACTGCACGCACCAGTTCGCGTCGATCAACGACGCTGTCATGTTCGGTCAATTCACGTGGCAGTGCCGATAATCGCTCCGCCAGGAGATTTTCGGCTGGCTCACGGCTGGTAGCGTCATGGATGAGCGATGCGCCAAATTGCTCGATGCCGAGCCCGTTCCGTTCGGCGGCGTCACGCCAGATAGCCTCGCGGTCGGTGGACGCCTGTTCGAGCTTGGCGTGCCGGGTCGCTTTGGCGACGGCCGAGATGGTGTCCCATCGGGTGGTGTAGCTGGCGGCATTGGTCGCCGTGCTGTCCGGCATTGCCGGGCTGATCAGCGCGCCGCTGCGGGCAGGCTGATGAGGGGATCATCGCTCAACTGGCCGACGC